>Ga0315905_10000160_pt1 | contig 72959 bp, 56 predicted proteins | sample LakEriMetagenome_5_FD_203522 | JGI IMG/M metagenome (GOLD analysis project Ga0315905, IMG submission 203522) | Freshwater fungal communities from buoy surface, Lake Erie, Ohio, United States - Buoy 4 MA121 | ecosystem: Environmental > Aquatic > Freshwater > Lake | place: USA: Lake Erie, Ohio...
CGCTTCTTTTCATCTCGTGGTGCAGGTTGGCTCATGATGCATCGCCCGCGCGGCGGACGGAAGGCCTGCTGCTGCGGAAATGGGAAGCTTAGTCTTCCGCTCTTCGGAACGATGCGCAAGAGGAGCCGTCACCAGCCAACATTCACCGCCACCGGGCACCCCCGGCCCCTGCACCCGCCCCACCGGCCCTTGTCGGCTAATACTTGAGCGGCGCCACCACCGCATACTCCGCACTGCCGCGCCATACTGCGCCTTTACTGCCTTCTTTTGCGCGCCCAGCGGTTCTGCAGCGAGGCCGAGCCATCTGCCAGCGGCTTCTTACTCTGGAAGACCCGCAGCCGCTCCACCCACACATCCGCCAGCGCCACCTCCAGGTCCGGCACCGACTCATTCGCCGCAGATTCTATTTACCAGCGTCCCTCCGGGACGCACCATGCCTGCATCCCCTTGCTCCACCCCGCCTTTAGTTGCGCATTTTCTCTCTCAAACGCGCCAGATTTTTCCGAACGTTGACACTATTCGGATGATCGAAGCCCAGCGACTGCTCGAAAGCCGCTAACGCCCGTGCCAGCATCGGCTCCTCTTCCGTCAGCCGGTTCGCGTCCTTGAGCAATGATGCGAGTTTGTCGGTGTCTATGGCGACCTCCGGGTGGTTGGGGCCGAAGTGCTTCTGATCAAGGGGGGGGCGATGCGGCGGAGGTTGTCTTCGAGTTTGGCAAAGGTGTCGCGGGAGATGGGGACGTTGCTGCTGTCTTTGGCAAATGTCTCGATGAAGTCGGCTTGTGACTTCTGCTGTTTGTCAGACTAGGGCTTGAGGGGGGCGATGAGTTCGCTGCCGCTGCAGAGGCAGGTGAAGACGGGGCGGGGTGGTCGCGGGCGACAAGCAATTTCAACTGCATGTAGCTGAAGTGACGGCCGGTGGTGCGTGGGTCTTTGAGGCCGGTGACGGTTTCGCGCATCATCCTGCCGCAGCGCCGGGGCTTGTGCTCTGCTGCGCGGGTAGCCTCTCCTGGAAAAAGAAATCCCCGGCGTGCGGGCCCACGAGTTGCCGCACGCCGGGGAACATTGAAGTGCTTCAGAGCGGACAAACAGGTCCGTCGTTCACAGCTTCACTTTCTTTATTCGCGAATTCTGAGCCATTGTGACAAGAATAATTGCGTGGGACACAAAAATTTATCTCTGGCTGGTTCACTGGAGCTTAAGGTGAGGGGCGGCCGGAGCACAAAAAACCGCCGGTCGGATGACCGGCGGCTTTGAGGTGAATGAGGTGAGTGCGGTGGGATCAGTCCACGAACATCTTGCCCTTGTAATTAGCGTCTTCGAAGAACTGTGGGCTGAGCAGGTAGCTGCGGGGAGGATTGGGCAGCGGGCCGTCGTCAATGACGGGGAGGTTGCAGCCGTGGGTGGCGTCTTCCGGCTGGCTGACGGCGACATTGAGCGGCGCTCCCATCGGAATCATGGCGAACACTTTGGCGGCGCTCTTCATGGGGAGGCGCACGCAGCCGTGGGTGCAGGGGTAGGGTTTCACAAAGCCCCAGTGGATGCCGTAGGCGGGCTTGAATTCCATCCAGTAGGCCATGGGGTAGCCGGCGTCGGGCTGACTTTGGCGGCGGCGGTTGGCCTGCTTGGAGTAGATGCGGAAGTTGCCCTTGGGGGTGGGATCGGAGGCGGTGCCGACGGAGCAGGGGGTGGAGAGGAGGACGCGGTTGTCTTCGACGACGTATAGGCGCTGGGCGCCGGTGCTGAGCTTCACGCGGACTGCTGCGGGGTTGTGCGGACGGTAGGCGGGAGGGTCGAATTTGTCGGAGGTAATGCGGCCGCTGGTCATGGTGCCGGTGCTTTTGCAACTGATGGCACACATGGCCAGGGCAGCCGCGGCGGCGGTGTGCAGGAAGCGCTTCAGATGGTTGGAGGAGGATGGTTTCATAGATGCGGGGCCTTTTGCGTGCATTCGTGCGGCTTCGCAAAGGCAAATGCGGGAGCGTTAGGAGCCTGTTGAAAAAGCGGTCCGGCAGCCCGGAATGAAATGATAGACGGGACGCCGGCAGTTGTTGAACGGTGACGAATATTTCGGAATCGAGCCCGGCGGTGACGTCTGGAGGCAGGTCAAAAACCTGACAAGGTCTTGAATGAGGTGCATGATCGCGCCCAGAAAGCGCCGGATCGTCAGCGAGTCGCCGCAGCGCGCCGCGATCCCGCGTTCGCTGCCGAGGCCCTCGAGAAAACCCACGATGAGCATCTTGAACAATCACCGCCGGATCGACCGGCGGCCGGCCGCCGCCGGAGGTTCCCGTCTTGTAATACGGTTCGCAGTGCCGGTGCACGCTCCCGTGAAGCCAATCTTTTCGAGTGCCGCGTTGAGCCGGGCATGAAAGCCCTCCTGAGGTCCCCTCACAAGACTCCCCGGCTTCAAACACAACTCCTCCTGCACACTTTGCTGGACTTTGTGGCGGGGTTTTCCCATGCGATCGGGAGTAACTCAAGCAGCACGCCGGGCCAGGAAAAATGCAGTGCTAGGTGGATTTTGACGGGTTTTTCAACGGGTTCTTGGGCGAGTAGGTGGTGACCGCCTTGAGGAGCGTCTGGACCTAGGCGGCGCTGAGGCGGGCGCCGGGGGCGTTGATGACTCCCTGGTGCTTGGAGCCGTCTTTCTTGAAGAAGCTCATGTTATTGTGCTCGGCTTCGCGGTCGTAAACGAAGGCGCGCACGGTTTTGAAGGGAATGCCAGGCCTCGCGGGATTGCCGGAGGCTTTCGGTGAAGTGGTGCAGGAGGTGAGGGCGGCGGACAGGGCGCAGAGGCTGAGCTGGAAGGTGGTGTGGTTTATGACCGGTGCGGTGGGCGGGTGGTTATATCTAAGCGGGAGAGGGATGTGTGCCGAGCGCAGTATGGAGGGCGGAGGCCACGCAGGGCGGGACAAATTTGTCCACGCATCCGCCGAGGCGGGCGACTTCTTTAATGACGCGGGAACTGATGTAGGTGAAGGCCTCCCGGGAGGTAAGGAAGACGGTTTCCAGCTCAGGGCTGAGAGTCTTGTTCATGAGGGCCATTTGGAATTCGTATTCGAAATCGGTAACGGCACGCAGCCCGCGAACGATCGCTGTGGCTCCCGCGGTGCGGGCGAAGTCCACCAGAAGCCCGTCAAAGCTGACCACTTCGACATTGGGCCGGTGGCCAATGCTCTCACGGATCAGCTCGATGCGGCGCTGTGAGGGAAACAGTGGGGACTTTTCCGCATTTTGAGCCACCGCAATGATGAGCCGGCCGAACAGGCGCGCGGCACGGTCCACGACATCGAGATGACCGAAGGTGATGGGGTCGAAGCTGCCGGGATAGAGGGCGGTGATCATGGAATTATGCGCCAGACCATAGCGGGATCTCCCGGGATTGCCAGAATGGACTCGCCCCGCAGTGCGTGGTCACGCCATGGCGCGGTATTTGGCGAGAAGGGCTTCCACTTTATCGGGCGTGACGGACTCATGGAAGTCGTCATTGACCATGCAGACGGGACCAGTGCCGCAGGAGGCGAGGCATTCGGCAAACTCGATGGAGAAGAGTCCGTCTATGGCGACGGAAATGGGGTGATGGTGGTCTGCGTGCGAGCGGTCGATGCCGGCTTTGGTGCAGAGGTCCTCCATGAGTTCATAGCTGCCGGCCATGGCGCAGCTGAGGGTGCGGCAAACGCGGATGTGGAACTTGCCGGGCGCGCTCTGGCGGAATCCGGGGTAGAAAGTGACGACTTCGGCGACCAGGATGGGCTGGAGGCCGAGCTTGTCAGCGACCCAGGGAATGGCCTCCTCGGTGATGTATCCGTAGTGGTGCTGGAACAGGTGCAGGAGGGGCAGCACCGCGCTCCGCTTGGAAACGGGATAATGCGTGATGGCTTCGTCGATTTTGGCGAGCAGATCAGGCGGGATGGTCATGGCTTGTGGGGGGGCTGCCGTGGGCAGGTGGCTGACGTATCCCGCCCGGGTCTGGCACGGGCAAGGCGATTTTGTGAAATTCTTCACAAGGGTTGCATGCTGCTATTTCTGATGACTGCCGTGTGTATGCCGGCACGGCGGCTGGTTTCATTTCGGCGTGCGCAGCGCTTTCAGGGTGGAACCTGAGGCGCGGGTATTTTTGGGCTTGAGGTCCTGGAGAAAACCGGGACATCCTATGGAAATTCCCTATGACCGCACCGGGGGCTCCCCGATGGTCCTGGAGGACTTCGCCCCGTCACCCCCCAACACAAGTCTCCCTCCTATGAAACTCTCGATGCTATCCCGTTTCGCTGTCGCCCTCGCTTTCGCTGCCGCGCTGCCGGCCGCCCTGGCGGACACCATCAAGCTGAAGAACGGCACGGTGCTGGAGGGCAGTATTCTTTCCGAGTCCGCAGACAGTGTGGAAATCGAGATTCAGGTCACGAAGGGAATCAAAGACCTCAAGGTGATCAAGAAGGCGGACATTGCCGAGATGAAGAAGGCCTCTGCGGACGAAAAAGAGGCGGCGGAATTGATCGCCAAGCTCAAGGAGACCCCGGATGGGTTGACGGCTGCGGAATACGAGAAGCGCATCAAGACGCAAATCCAGCCGTGGCTGGACAAGCACAAAATCGGCAGGGCGAAGGCTGATGTGGAAGCGCTGCTGAAACTTTACAATGAGGATCTGGCCAAAGTGAAAGCCGGGGATCTCAAGGTGCGCGGCGAGTGGGTGCCGGCAGCGGAGTTGAAGTGGAATGAATACAACATCAGCGCCCGCCGGCTGCGTGCGGAAATGGAGGCTCAACTCAAGGCGAAGAAATTTGTCGAAGCCTACAGCACTTTCGCGAAGCTGGAGGTCGCTTATGTGGCGAGCGTGGATTTCCCGCCGGCGGCCGAGGCCATGAAGAAAGGCATGGCTTCTGTGGAGGCAGCCATCGCCCGCGCCATTGAAGAGCAGCCGCTGCGCGAGAAGGATCGCAAGCAGCTGCTTGGTCAGCTCAGCGCGGACAAAAAGAAGGAGACCGAAGAACTCATCAAACAGGAACTGGCGGACTTCCGCACAAAGCAGGCGGCGGAGAAGAAAGACAAGATTCCGGTGCCGAGCTTTTATCCGTATGACCTGAAGAGCATCCAGGATTCCCTCGCCGCGGCGAAGAAGGAAAGCGCCCGGCTGGCTACGTTGAACACCACTGCGATGATCGCCGCGAACAAGCGCTTTGAGCAGGGGCTAAAGGATCTCAGCGGGAAGGCGTATCTCTCGGCAAAGAGTGCATTCGAGGCGGCGGCTAAAGTCCACTCCAAGGATGCGACCGTGAAGAAGCTTCTTGAGGAGGCAAACAAAGGGATTGCCGCCGCGTCCAAGGGTAAGTAATGGCGGTTTCCGACTTCATGAATAAAACACGCACCGCAGAAATCTCCCGCCGCACCGCTGAGACCGACATCACGCTCTCCCTTAACGTGGACGGGAGCGGCAAAGCCGATATCAGCACGGGGATCGGCTTTTTTGATCACATGCTCACGCTGTTCGCGAAGCACAGCCTCATGGACTTGAAGGTCGTCGCCAAAGGGGATCTGCAAGTGGATTTTCACCACACGGTGGAGGACACGGGGATTGTGCTTGGGCAGGCGCTTCGTGAGGCCCTTGGCGACAAGAAAGGCATCGTGCGCTACGGCTGGGCTTACCTGCCCATGGATGAGACGCTGGCGCGCGTGGCTGTCGATCTTAGTGGCCGTTCGTTCCTGGAGCACCGCGTGCCCTCCGGAGTGGAAAGCATCGGCGGGTTTTCCTTTCAGCTGGTAGAGGAGTTCCTGCGCGGCTTTGCGCATAACCTTCTGGCCAATGTCCATGTAGAGATCCTGTATGGGCGCGATGCGCACCACATGGCGGAGGCTATTTTCAAAGGTCTGGCGCGCGCCCTGGATGCGGCGGTCCGGCTGGATCCGCGTGTGACCGGTGTGCCCAGCACCAAGGAGGTGCTCTAGCCGATGAAGCCGGGGATCATTGATTACGGAGGCGGTAACCTTCAAAGCGTTCGCAACGCCGTGCGGGCACTGGGATATGACCCGGTGCTTGTCCACAACCCGGAGGATCTGGAGGAAGTGAGTGCGCTCGTTTTCCCGGGGCAGGGTGCTTTTGCCGACTGCATGGGGGCGCTCAATTCACAGGGACTGACGGATGCGCTCAAAGAGTGGCTCGCGGCGGACCGCCCGTTCTTCGGGATTTGTATCGGCTACCAGGTGCTCTTCGAAGGAGGGGAGGAGAATCCGGGAGTTGCGGGACTGGGCATTCTCCGGGGCCAAGTGGTGCGCTTTCCGGCTCGGTCTGGTTTGAAGGTTCCGCACATGGGCTGGAATACGGTGCGCCCGGTGGCGGTGGAGTCCCCGGCATGGGCCGGACTGGGCAGCGCTCCCTACTTTTATTATGTGCACTCATTCTATCCGGTGCCTGCGGATTCTGCGGTTGTCGCGGCGCGGACGGATTACGCCGACATCGAATTCGCTGCTGCCGTGCAGCAGGGGCGGATGATCGCCACCCAGTTCCATCCGGAAAAGAGTCAGGACACCGGTCTCCGCCTTTTGGGCAACTTTCTTACTGTCTGGGCCTGACCCTGCAGGGTGGTTTTCAGCGGGCGGACAGTCCCGATGCAGTGACGAGCGACTGCTCATATTCACGGCGGTAAAGCACGGTGCCGAGTTCCATTTTCAGCATGGCGTCGCCACCGAGCCGGCCCATGAGTCCGCGGAGGACGCGTTCCGCATCGTCCCAGCGGCGCTGGGCCACATAAAAGTCTGCGAACTTCAGCGGGAGTTCCATTTCGTCAGGGTAGGCCGCAAGCCATTCGGCATAAATCGCGTTGCGGGCTTCGGCGGAAATGCGCTCGGCGGCTTCCATGCGCATCAGCAGCACACTGCGCTCCCGCCGGACGGATTCCGGAAGGCGGGCACCGGCTTTGAGTGCTTCCTCGAACTGGCCCTGATTCAGCGAGCGGCTCAGTGCCGCGATCTCGTTGATATGGCTGACGTAGTCAATATTCACGCCTTTGAGATTCCGGGCTTCCTCGCCGAGAAATCCCGCGGCGACATTGATCCAGGTCCGCCGCAGGGTGTCGCTGAGGAACTCGTTGAGGCCCACGATGAAGATGTCTGCAATGCGGTAATCGCCGGGTTCCTGCTCGTTGACTGTGAAGAGCGCGTAATTGATGGCTCCGTTGCTGCTGGAGGAGCGGAAGAGCAAACCGGCGCGGTCATTCAGCGTGCGGCTGCGGAGAAAGCGGAATTTGGTACCGGCATAATCCTGGGTCACACCGCGTTCATTCCAGGCGCGGTGGGTGCTGTCGCAGAACAATTGCCGGACGGTCGCATCGCCCTCAAAACTGGTGCCGCCGGTCGCCCGGCTGAGAATGGCATCCCGGTCCACTGCAACCTCGGCCTGAGAAATGTCGCCGGAGAGCAGTGATTCCTCGAGGAGAGTAACAAACTGGCGCAGAGGGCTGTTCTCCTCTGCCAGGCGGGCGTCGATCTGCGTCTGGTTGAGTTCCGCGATCCTTGGGGCGGCGTTGGCTCCGCTGAAAAATCCGGCGACTACGGCCAGCCCGGTGAAGAAGCGAATGAAGCGGGGGAGAAATCCATTCGGATCAAGAGCGGGGCTGGTTGTTGTGGTCATAGTCTCTGTTTCTTGAATTATTGATTTTGCGCGCCATATCTGAAAATTTTCGTGATGACAAGAAATTTTTGAGAAATCTCTGTAATTTTCGCAATTTCGCACTTCAGAAGTGAATATCGGGCTGCGGGGAGGCTGGCAACTGCCACTGATCTGTAGAGAAAGGCGGGGAAATGCTACCGGTGGACAAGTCTATGCGATGTGCTTCCGTGAAGTCTCTCATGACAGGTCTGTCACCCAGCCGATCCAAAGTCGAATATGATACCGCTTCTCGCGCCGAAGGTGGCGCAGGCCGCGGATGTTGCTGACAGGGACAGGGGCTGTTTGACGGCTCCAGCCGCCAAATGCTTTCTGGCTGCTTGCAATGATGCCCAATTATGAATCAATCTGATTCCTCTTCCTCCTCCCGAATGTGGCTCCTCATGCTTGGGGCGCTGGGCGTGGTTTTCGGCGATATCGGCACGAGCCCGCTCTATGCGATGCGGGAATGCTTCATGGAACCCGATCACGCTGATCCCACCCGGCTCATCCAAAAAGTGACTCCGGACCAGCCTCACATTCTCGGCGCGCTTTCCCTGATGATCTGGACGATCACTCTCATGATCACGGTGAAGTATGTCTTCCTCGTTATGAAAGCTGACCGGCGGGGCGAGGGCGGGATATTGGCCCTGCAGTGCGTCGCTTTTCCGGAGCGCAAGGGGCGCTGGCGCAGCGGCACCGCCCGGCTCATGGTTGCACTGGGCGTGTTTGGCGCGGCGCTGCTCTATGGGGACGGGATCATCACCCCGGCGATCACGGTGCTCGGGGCCGTGGAGGGCATCAAAGAGGTCGCGCCCTCCCTTTCCGATTACGTCGTGCCGATTACAGTGGTGATTCTGGTGGGGCTGTTTTCGGTGCAGTTCCTTGGCACCGCAAAGGTCGGGACTGCCTTTGGGCCTATTACCGGGGCGTGGTTTCTGGTGCTCGCGGTGCTTGGGATTCCCTGGATCTTCAAGGCGCCGCAGGTGCTGCAGGCCTTCAATCCCTGGCTCGGGATATCCATGCTGCTTGAGCGGCCTGAGGTGTCGATGATGATGCTGGCCGGGGTATTCCTGACTGTGACTGGCGGGGAGGCTCTGTATGCGGACATGGGCCACTTTGGACGGAAGCCCATCGCCCGGACGTGGCTGTGGATGGTGAAGCCTGCGCTCATCCTGAACTACCTCGGGCAGGGCGGCTTTCTCCTGAGCACCGATGCCTCGCGGGGAATCCTCAATCCTCTTCAGCTCATGACCCCCGAGTGGTTCCGTCTGCCACTGCTCATCATCGCCACCATGGCCGCGATCATTGCCAGTCAGGCGCTGATTTCCGGCGTGTACTCGCTTACTATGCAGGCGGTGCAGCTGGGCTATCTGCCGCGCGTGAAGATTGACCACACCTCGCACGAGCAGCGCGGGCAGATTTACATTGGCAGGGTCAACTGGGCGCTGATGTTTGGCTGTATCGCCCTCGTCCTGAGCTTCGGGTCCTCAGCCCGCCTGGCATCCGCGTATGGGATTGCCGTAGCGCTGACGATGCTGATCACAACTGTGCTGCTCTACTTTGCCGCAATCCGGAAGTGGGAATGGACACCGGCAAAAACCATCGGAGTCATCATTGTGCCGCTGGTACTGAGCGGGATTTTCGTTGCAGCCAATGCAGTCAAGTTCATCCACGGCGGGTGGGTGCCTGTGGGGCTGGGCGTGGCGCTCTTCGTGGTGATGGTCACCTGGAGGATGGGGCGCCGGGTGCTGGGCAGCCGGCTGCAGGAGCAGGCGCTTCCGCTGCGCCAGTTTCTGGAGAGCATCAAACGGGGGCACAAAGTGCAGCGCGTGCCTGGCACGGCTGTCTTCATGGCCGGCTCCAGCGGGTTAACGCCCACGGCACTGCTGCATAATTTGAAGCACAACAAAGTCCTCCACGAGCGAGTCGTGTTCCTGACGATCGATAATGAGACCACGCCTTATGTGGATGCCGAAGACCGCATCACGCTGGAGGAAATTGATGACAATGTGTGGCGCCTGATCGGTCACTATGGGTTCATGGAGCAGCCGGATGTTCCGGTCCTGCTGGAAGCTTGCGGAGCGAAAGGACTGCAGCTGGATCCCATGCAGACCAGCTTCTTCCTGGGCCGGGAAACCATCATTCCAAAGGGCAGGCTGCTCTCCCGCTGGAGGGGGAAACTGTTTGCTCTCCTCAGCCGCAATGCGCAGAGTGCGGTGGCTTATTATAACATTCCGCCGGGCCGCGTTGTGGAGTTCGGCATTCAAATCGAGCTTTGATTCTTATGTTCACCCTCATCAACCGGCACGGACAGTCTCTTGAATCCGCGTGGCATCCCGCCAGTGCTCCGCTTGACGATAAGCATGTCATTCTCCTGGGGCACGGAGTCACGGCCAATATGAACCGGCCGTTTCTGAAAGCGCTCGCGGAATCCCTCGCCGCCGCGGGTTTTCATGCGCTGAGATTCTCGTGGTCGGGTAATGGCGGCAGCGGCGGTGATTTCCGGGATTCCTGCATCAGCAGGGAAGTGGAGGACCTGCGGGACGTGATCGACACTGTGACGGCGGCCGGGTTTTCCGTCAGCTATGCCGGTCACAGCATGGGGGGCGCTGTAGGTGTGCTGGCGGCGGCCTCGGATGCGCGCATCAGGCGTCTCATCTGCCTCGCACCCATGGTGGAAACGGCGCGCTTTGTGGAAGCCGAGTTTGCCGGTGTGACTCCGGATGCCGGGCTCATGTGGGATGAGCCCTCCTGTCCATTGTCCGGGGTTTTCGTCGAGGATCTCAAGGGCATCGGTTCTACGCTGGGGAAGGCGGCAGGCATCAAGCAGCCGGTGCTGATCGTTCATGGCGTGGAGGATGACCTCGTTCCTGTATCTGAAGTCCGGGCACTCGAGGGTGCGTTCCGGACAACAGGCGGCCGCGTCGCCCTGCTGGAACTGCCCACAGACCATGTATTCAGCGGGGAGCAAACCGGGGCGATGACCGCGGCCGTGGCCGCATGGCTTGCGGAAACACCCGCGTAAATCATTTTAGCCAGCCCATTATTCCGGCACTTTATCGCGCTTGCACTGCTTGTGGAACCGGGTGAATGTGTAAGTGCGACTGCCTGCTAAGTAGGTGGAAACGGCAGTTCACTGATGGGTCAAGACATTCGGAGGTGAGTAAGAATCCGCTCCGTGGAATCAGCCGCGCTCATCACAGCGGTCCGAAAAAGAAAACACCCAAAATCAATGAACACGAAAATGTATGTGGGGAACATCCCCTTTAGTGCCACCGAAAGCGAGATTCGCGATCTTTTCTCCCCGTTTGGTGGGGTTACCGATATCCATCTCCCGACCGACCGCGACAGCGGCCGTCCCCGCGGTTTTGCCTTTGTGACCATGGACACTGACACGGCCATGAACGCTGCGATCAATGAGCTGAATGGCAAGGAATGGAATGGCCGTACGCTCGCGATTAACGAAGCGCGTCCGCGTGAAGAGCGTCCGTCCTTTGGTGGCGGTGGTGGCGGCGGCGAGCGCCGTGGCGGCTTCGGCGGTGACCGCCGTGGCGGTGGTGGTGGTGGCGGCCGTGGTGGCTTCGGCGGCGACCGCCGTGGTGGCGGTGGCGGTGGACGCGACCGTGGCGAACGCCGCGGCGGTGGCGACCGCTGGTAAACAGCAGCCAGCTAATCTCCAGTCTTTAATGCGAAATGCCCGCCATTCCCATGGCGGGCATTTTTCGTTTTAGGGGGGCCGCTGTGCCTATTGCGCCGAGGCCCGGGATTTGACGAAGAAGGAAGCGTCGTATTTGGCCTGCCACTGTGCTGCCGGGTGCGACGGCTTCCAGCTCCAGAGCTTGATCGACGGGCGGTAGGTCTCCGGCCGCGTGACGATACTCACCTCAAGATCCGGTGCCTGACTGCCACTTGTGAGGTTAACCGGTGTAATCGTGACAACGTTCTGGCCTTTCTGCAAACCGCCGGTGATGACGCGCCCTCCATGGTTATTCTCCACGGTCTCGACATGCGTCCCCCGGTTCACATCCACGGTCACACGGCAGCCCAGCGCCCGTATGGAGAGGGCGGCAATCTGATAGGGCTCCCGGCAGGCTTTGGGAATTTCCGGATACCGGCCGGTGAGGCGGAATTCCTCTGCCTCCAGCCACTGGCGGCCGCCGGAGCGCGCATCCCGCCGCGCGTCCTCGTTGGGGCCGAGGTTGACATATTGAATCCAGTCGAACTTCCAAACGCCACCTTCCTTCAGGAAGCGGACAATGAGGGGATTCTCCGGGGTTACTGGAACGTCGATATCGAGGGCGAAATCGACGCGGCCAAAATAGACCGCCCGGGCGGTATCGCCGACGGCTGTCGCATCCACGAAAGTGAGGCGGCTGAGATCCGGGGCCTGAATGACACTCCTGAAGACGGCTGAGGGCCAGGGCTGGCGCAGGGAGACGACTTCATTTCGCAGGCACATCTGACGGTAGCGGCTGGTGTGGGCGGCAAAGGCCGTAACATCACTGCGGCGCATTGCCGTGAGCCAGTTGAGGTAAGTTCTCTCCAGTTCCGTTCGCAGCGCCGCGGCGTCGCTGCTCTGCGCCCGGGCAGCCGGCGAGAGGCCGGCTGCTGTCAGCAGGCCGAGCATGCGCCGGCGGTTTAAGGCGTATAGGCTGATGGGGGATGCGGGCGACATAAGGTGCGATGGAACCACAATTCAGGGTGCTGTGCCAGGGCGCAGCACCCGGGCGGGAACATCGCCGACTTTAAATCCTCCTTTGGTGAGGGCGTCCCACACTTTGATCAGCGTGCCGAACGACACCTTCTCATCAATGCGCAGGTCGAGCTTCGAGCCGGGACTGCCTTCGCGAAAAAGCTTCAGGCTGTCTGCCAGCTTCTCCAGGGGCACTTCCACGTCGGCAAGGTAGCACTTCTCCTCCTTCGTGACGGTGAGGCTGACCCTGGCTTCCTGGTCGGTGCCCAGGGTCATGGCTTCACTGACAGGAATCGCGACATTGAGCACAGAGCGGGCGGCCGCGCCTGTTCCCTGTGCCAGGGCGGCGTCTTTAAATGTGGTGCTGACGACAAGGAAGATGAGCAGGATGATCAGAATGTCGATCATACTGATGATCTGCAGGACCGGCGTGCGTCGCTTTTTTTGATAGAAATTCATAGCGGGTCAGGTCAGCGGGAGGACTAAGGAGTTTGCCAGGCGGCATCCAGAGACTGATTGACGAGTGATGCCATCCGGAGGGCGGCGCGTTCGATTTTGCGGGAGAAGTAAACCTGCGCGATGAGGGCGGGCACCGCGACGGCGAGACCGGCGATGGTGGTAGTCATCACTTCCGCAATACCGGCGGCGATTTCCTGGGCGGCGGCGGCAGTTTTGGCGGCATCCCCAAAATTACCAAAAACGCGCACCAGCCCGCCAACCGTGCCGATGAGCCCGATCATGGGTGCGATGGTGAAGATCACTTCCAGCACGGACACCCCGCGTTCCATCCGGCACACCTCCTCGCGGCCGGCGGCCTCGGCCGCACGGGCGGCAGCCGCCTGATCTGCATACCGCTGAAGCAGGGCTGTGCGGCAGACGATGGCGAGTGGGGAACTGTCGTGCTGGATGGCCTGCTGCAGGGTGCTGAATTTTCCGGCGGCGATCAGCGGTCCGGTTTCCTTGAGGCGGTCTGCCAGACCGGCAGGGAGGAGCCGGTCGGTTTTCAATTCAGTGGCCTTCCAGATGATCACCGCGATCAGCACGAGGGAGCAGATGGCGAGCGGGATCATGAACCAGCCGCCAATGACAAGAAAATTCCAGACTTTGGAGAGGGATGCAGTGAAGTTTTCGGCAAAACCGGCAGCGGTGAGCATGGGGAAATTAGAGTCGGTGAAAAGTGAAGCGGCGGCGGAGCCGGCCGTTGGAAAGTGGGTCGCGCAATTCACGAAGCATTTCCTCCGGCGGCGGCGGGAGCTTTGCCTTGATGATGGCAGTGAGGCAAACGTCTTCGAAAACAGGGCTGGCTTTTCCGGGATCTGCCAGCCGGACATTGCTAATGCGTCCGGTAACATCGATTTCGAAATCAACTTCGACTGTTCCGATGCCGGCCAGTCCCCGAATGGTGGCCAGCCGGCTGTTCCACAGCAGACCAATCCGCTGATGCACGGTGCTGTTGTAGCGTCCTTCAGGGGTTTCGCGTGCATCCACTGAATTGGTGTCCCCCTTGTTCGAAATGGCTCCTATAGATTTTGATTTTACGGAGCTGATTTGTGGCTTTTGGCCATTCGAGCGGCGGGCTGCGGAGGTCAGCGACGGCTCTGTGGGGTGGGGCTGGGGCTTCGGGGGGGCTGGAGCAGGAGGGGGTGGCGGTGCCGGCGTTAGGGGGATTGTTTCCGGGGGACGTTCGCGGAGAGCGATGGATTCGCCGGGAGCTTTGCCGGATGCAGGAGCGGGCAGGGTGGGATCGCTGGTAACCGTGGCGGCCGGCGCATCCGGCGGACGGTCGGCGCCGGGTGGGGGCGGCGTGGGCGGGGGCGGCGTGGGCGGGGGCGGCGTTTGAGCCGTCACGGGATCCATGGCGGGCTCCGGAGGGCTGGGAGCCTCTGCGGCAGGAGGCGAGGGGGCGGCTTCACTGCCGGGAATGAAATTCCGATCAGCGAGGGAGGTGTTTTGCGCGTCCTCATGGCCGTCCTGATTGAGCCGGTTGGGATCAGCTCCGGGAGCGGCGGCACTGGTGGTGCTGGCCCTCATGTTACGGCTGGAAATGAAGGGAGTGCTGAGATTCAGCGGGGCGAGTACCGGCTGATCCTCGGGGGCCATCACGGTGTTTCCACCGGAGGCCGGTGCCTTTGCCTTCGCCGGCTTCTCTGGTGGGGGCTTAGGTTTCGGCAGTTCCGTGGAAGGCACGAAAACGATGGTCACATCCGCTGCGCTCTCCTTGGCTTCCGCTGCTGTCTGACTGTGTGGTATGGGTTCCTCCCGGGCGAAGCGTCCGCTATCTAGCGAGGGCATTACCGCCAGCAGCCACGCAGCCAAAAGCAGCAGCAGACCGTGCAGCGCCACAGAGGCGGCAACCGGGTAGCCTAGCGATCGGACGGCGGAGTGCATGTGCCGTATGGTGTGCGTGCCAGCCGTTCCCGCAAGCCTGCGCCGCAAAAAGAATCAGGCGGAAGAGTACGGGCTCTTCCGCCTGGAATGGGGCACGCAGGAAAGCTGCTGCCGCTTAATTCGGCTGATAACGGCGGACGGCGGCAGTGAAGGGATCCACCTGCAGGGTGATGAAGTTATCCGGCTTCATGGAGGCAGGGTCCTTGGCCTTCTGCATTTCCGATTCCGTGACCAGAGTGAGATACCACTGCTTCGCTCCGGTTCGGTCGAGGCTGGTCTCGCCTTCAGGACTGATGATGAAGGAAAAATAGGAGGCCTCCGTATTTTGCTGCCCGGAAACCAGGCCCCGGACGCGCTCGCGGTCCTGGACCATTTTAGGATCCGAAACGAGCGGTGACCATTCCTGCGATTCTACGATCACTACGCCCTGAGAAATGGCCTTCACCTTCTCAAACAACGGCACCGGTATCCGTGGCTTGGTGTAGTCGGACGGGAAGTTCATATCCTGCTTCAGCCGGAAGCACTGGTAGGCACCGATGCGCTCCTCGTTCCGGGCTGAGGGATCGGAGAACTTGTAAAACCGTACTTCGACAGGAATGCTTTCCTTGAGAGCGGTTTGCTTGGCCAGGTTTAAATCCGCTACGATCTGGTCGGCAGTGCTGGTCAGCTTGCTGCCTTTTAGTACGTCCTTCAGTCCAGGGACGGTGAAGAACAGCAGCATGGCAATCAGCGCGAGCACCACGAGGATTTCCACGAGAGTAAATCCGGAGCGGCGGCAGGGCCGGGAAATGGGGTTCGTTTTCATAAGTGGTGGCCTGCGGTGATGAAATTAGGGTTTGGGCTCCTCTTCGGAGTCATCCGTCCATTTGGATTCCCGGATGCGCAGGGAGGTGTTGAAGATGCGGAAGTCGAGCTTCTTCTGTGTCAGGCGCTCTTCCACGGTCTTGAGGTCCTTGCGGAAATCACGGGCGCGTTTGAACAGGTCTTTGTCCACCAGCTTCGGATCATCCTCGGCGCTGCGGATTTGCTCCTGCACGGCGAACTTGTTGAAGGAGGTTTCGTCCACCGCGATGAATGTGATGTCAATAACCGGTGGCAGCTGGTGCCTTGTTTGCAGTGCTTCATCGGAGGAACCGCTCCACTGGAAGCGACGGCTGTCGAAGTGATAGTCCGGAGCCAGTTCGTCGGTGGAACTCTCGCGTTTTTCATCGGCTTCACGCGGGTGCAGGATCATGGCGATGATGTTTTCGCTCACAACGCGTGTGGTGCGGAAGAAGCCTTCGCTGTCGCGGTCCTTCAGAGAGGTGTTCCACTCGGAATTCACGCTGTATTTGCCCTCTGTAAACCACTCGTAGATCTTCTCACGGCTCGCGTTTTTATCCATGTCCCGGAGGTGGAGCTTATAGATCTGGAAATACTCCGTCGGCTGGCGGAATTCCATCAGGCGGTAGCGGGGGCGCGGCTTGGGCGAATTGTCCAACTGATTCAGCATCTGTGGGCGGTCGAGTTCATCGGTATTGAACTCAATGTAGTACCCCCAGGCATTCATGAGTCCGTTCATGCGCTCATACTGCAGCTGGTCCGCCTTGTTTTTGTTCTCGTTGATGCAGAAGCCAAAGGGCGCCTGGAAGAAAATGGCGTGGGTGTAGCGCTGCCCGACCTGGCTGGAATTCTTTTGGGCAATGCCGAGTTCGTCCGCCGGACCGCAGACGAAGTGCAGTTCCGACTGCGGGATGATTTCCCGGCCCATGCGGATGGTGGCTCCGTTTACCAGCTGGTCATCGTAGCGGTAGCTGAAGTACGTGTTGAGAGTCGCAGAACTCACGCGGCGGGTGATTTCTTCAAAGGCCTGGCGGGCATCCTTGAACTCACCGACATCCTGGCGGGTCCGCTTCCAGGTCGTTTGCATGCCTTTCAGCATCTGGAACACCATGATGAGCAGCATGGAGAGGACGGCTGTGGAGACCAGCAGCTCGATAAGGCTGAAGCCTCGTCCTGCTTTCCGGAGCAGGCGGGAGGGGAAATGGCGCGTTTTCATGAGGGCAGGAAAATGAAGGGTTATTGAACCTCCAGCTTGTTCTGGTTGGCCACGAAGAACGAATACTTCTTCGTGTTCCGCTGGCGGACGGCTTTGTCCTTGTTGTAATCACCGCCGGGCGTGAACTCCACGGTGACCTCGATCTTGCGCAGATGGTCGGCGCGATACTCGAACTCTTTGCTCAGGCTCACCGGCTCCACCGGGAGTCTGACCTTGGCCTCATACGTAGGTTTCTGCCCGGCCCGGCCTTCAAACAGCAGGCCCTCATTGTCATACTGGAAGGTTTTGTCCTTATAGTCGCGGTCGATCTGGTCCCACTGGGACATCTGGATGTCACTGATGACTTCGTTGGCGATGCGGCCCATCACGGTGAGGTTATTCGACTCGCGAACACTGCGAACGGCGTGCGGGATCATGCCCAGCATACCGACCATTACACTGGCAACGATGCCCAGGGCGATCATGACTTCGGCCAAAGTGAAGGCGGCGCGGCGGCGGCGCGAGGGGAAGGCGGAGTTCGTTTTCATGAGGTGAGGTAAGGATTTTGTATTTACATATGAGATACAGCGTCCCCACGCAAGAAAAAAGAAATTTCCCGGTTCAAATGCCTCGCGGAACAACTTTTTTCTGGACACTGGGTGTATTTGCAATGTAAAACATGTATTGCAATCGTAATTACACCCGACAACTCCCTCGCTCTGCAACTTTAACCCCCGAGTGACTTATGAAAAAGCCTAAAGTTTTCCGTCTGCGCCTTTTAGTTGGCCGCCTGTTGCCTGGCCGGAGCCGCCGCCGCGGGGTGGCGATCATCACCGTGCTGGCCATCGTTTCGCTGATGACGGTGCTCATCATCTCATTCTTCAACATGGCGCAGGCGACCAAGACCAGCGCCATCGGCACTGTGGAAATGCAGCGCGTGGTGACCCTCAAGGACACCGCCATCAACCTTGTGATGGGGCAAATCCGGGAGGCGACCACCCTGCAGGGCAGCGGGAACACCCAGACCCTGTGGACTTCCCAGCCGGGGGCCATTCGTACCTTCCACGGCAGCAATACGGAACTGAACCGTCTCTACAAGCTCTACTCATCCGACAAGATGATGATCGGCGGGATTCAGAAAGACGGTGCCTCGGCGCTGCTCAATGAAATTGAGGGCGACATCGAGTCCAAGTGGGATGAATACCCGGATGTTTACGTGGACTTGAACCGGCCGGTTGTTCCCTCCAATGCCGCCCGGGATGCAGACAGTCCGGTGAAGCTCAGGGAGCGCCTGATCTATCCGATCGTTGATCCCAGCCGCTACAATGGACAGGACACCTCGAAGACCGAGAATACCGAAGGCTTCACCTACGGGGAAAGCGAGCTGCGCAGCGGCACGATCAATGGAGTGGACGCCCGCAAAGGTCAGCTCTCCATGCCGGTGAAATGGATTTACCTGCTCGAAGACGGTTCCCCTGGAACAGTGGACAAGGAGGGGAAATTCATTCCCCTTTCCAAAGAGGGCAAAGCCCCCACGAAGGATAACCAAATCGTCAGCCGCATCGCCTGGTGGACGGACGACGAAACCTGTAAGATCAACGTCAATACCGCATCGCTGCCCATCCCGTGGGACTCGCCCCGCACCAACTCCGCGGAGGACGTTTGGTACGCCCAGTTCCAGCCAGTCAGCGGCGAAGTGCAGCACTACCCGAGCCATCCGGCGCAGACGGACCTTTGCGCGGTCCTCTTCCCGGGTTACCGCTACACTCCGGACTCCAGTACCTTCCCGGTAGGGGAGCTAATGAATCCGCTCCCGCAGAACTACGCGCAGCTCATCTGGAATATCGCCCCCTTCGTGACAGGTTCCGGCGGTAGCGAGGGCGGCACCCGCAAAGTGAATATCGGCACGGCCAAGCCGGTAGCGCTGGATCTCGGGGACCACTTGTACCCCACGTTCGAAGAACTTTATTTCAAGGCGAAGGATGAAGAGAAGAATCTCAATCGCGCCCGGGATACCGTCAGCCGTGAAGACCAGGGCAGCAAGATGTTGAGTCGTTTGGAAGGCAGTTCATTCTTCCTCACCACCCGCAGCAGCGGTCCGGAAATGACCATCTACGGGACGCCGCGACTGTGTATGTTCCCCATGAATGAAAACGTTTTGGCCGAAGTCGGCAAAACGAGCGGTCAGGTGAATTCCAAAGTTGGCGCATTCGAAGTGACGATGGCTACGAACAGCACCATCGCCAAAAAGCCCTATTACTTCCAGCGTACCGATGCGGCCAACAGCCGTCACAATGCCTTCTTTGCTCAGCTCGCCGGCCGCAATGCGCAGCTGCTCCGCTACATGCTCAATCTGACGGAGTCGATTCCGCCGGGACACCCGGAATTGCCCGCCACGTTTAATACCTTCTACGCGAAGTATCCCGGCCCGAACCGCACCGCCGGTGACAATCCGAACAAGGACTTCTTCGACTCCTCGGACCGCACGCAGATCCTGCTCTCCATGCTGGATATGCTGCGCTCGACGAATATGTCGCCAGGCTATTTGCAGAGCGGTTCGGCTTACGACAGCGGCCTGGGCCAAGTCTCCGGTATTTGCGGCTGCAATGTCGTGAACAATTCCGACCCGCAGCCGCGTCACACCACTGCGCTGGCCTACAATGCCCCGTATTATACGCCGAAAGGTTCCGGACGAACCTATGGTCCGGCCGAGATTTGTCTCTTCGCTCATGCGGTGGCCACCAAGAAGGGGAATAACACGAGTGCCATCCCTCAGGGCATTCGCCTCTCCCCCACAGCGCAAACCAAGTGGAATGAAGCCAAAGCGGCTTCGCTCATTCAAGTCGGTGTGTTGGTCAATGCCTTCAGTGCCCGCCAGGGCTGGTCCCCGCTCTTCGCTGAGGCGGGCGTAAACATCAGCGGCCGTACCGCTGCCAGCGCCAGTGATCCCCGCTCGCCAGCAGGCGTGCAGGCTCCGATCTTCTTTGCCGGGAGTTCCCAGGAGTCCCGCATGCTGACAGGATTGGATCCCGATGGCTACAATCCGGCCGCCAATCCCGGAGCCAACCCGCCCATTCCCATGCCGCCCGGCTTTGTGCCCTGGGCTGGCGTCAGTGGCGCCCGTATGATGGCGACCCGCAAGGTGGCCACTCTGGATCCGCTGGTTTACGAAGGGCCGGGAGCCGGGGAGCCCAATGCCATCCCGGTCCAACTTAAGTGGGTGCCGGGGGATATCCTACGCATCTTCCTCTACGACGACCCCCAGCCGAGCAACTACAACGTCATTCAGGGCGTCGATCTGGATATTGGCGCCGGCACGATTGAGATGAATGTAGAGTTCACCGGCTCCAGCATCGAAACCCTCCTGCAGCAGAGCATGGGTTCGGGGCCGAATTCCTTCCCGCCGGCCAAGGTGGCCATGACGAGCTTTGTCGTGCCGCACGGCGACTATAGGCTCACCACCACTCCGCTGCGGGTGGAGCGCGGCATCTTTGTGCCTCACGGCACAGGAGCGCACAGCGTTGTGGAGCCCATCCTTCAGGGCCGGAATGTCACTTATGAAAAGTATCGTGGTGCGGTGATGGCCCCGCAGAATGATCAACTGCTGAGCGGTCAGGGCATTCCGCCCATGAACGAAGCCTACGCGCCCCACTTCGCGCCGGTCAATCAGGAGTATCTCTGCCGTCCGGATCTCGGCACCCAGCCCACGGACCCCGTGCTCTCGGTAGCCAGCGCCAATCCGAACCGCCGCCTCCGCTTTGCCCACGGCCGCCGGGACGGTCAGTATCGCGGCCCGCAGTACCAGCCCTACTCCACAGCCAACACGATCCCGAACCGCGGTTCCTCTGATCCGCTGGAAACCGGTGACTTCGACCAGGGCGTGGGCCTGTGCCCGGCCGGCGCCTACATGAACCAGCCGGACGACGGCGACGCCCGGGATGCCAACTATCCTTACTACGCCACGCTCAATCTGAAGTCCAAGGTCAACCCGGCCAGCTTCTCTCCGAACCGCCTCATCCGCTCTGCGGTCGACTTCGGTTCCATTCCGAACGGTCTCCAGGCACGCGTGCCCTGGCAGACGCTGCGCTTCCGCCCGGACCCCGGCATGGGCAAGGCGCAGAATATCTATCAGGGCGTGGCCCATACCCCGCAGCCTCCGGACGGCTACGACCACGTGTTCCCGTTCTCCAACTACTGCGGGCCGAAGGATCACCTCCTCCTCGACATGTTCTGGGTGCCGGTCGTCGAACCCTGGTCCATCAGCGAAGGCTTCGCCACCAAGGGCATGATCAACCTGAACCAGCAGATCTATCCCTTCACTTACATCAACCGCACCACCGCGCTGCATGCGCTGCTGCGCAGCGAGCGCATGATGGCCATCCCGGACTCCGCAGGCAACAACTACAAGAATGGCAGCATCCTGCCGGACAAGACGGTGTATCGCCACTGGATCAATGCGAAGGAAACGCTCAAGCAACTCGTCAACTTCCGCTGGCGCGGTCAGGACGCCGAGGGCTTCACGCTTCCGTTCAACGCCTTCCGCAGCGCCAGCGAAATCTGCGAATTCTGGCTCGTTCCGGAAAAGAACGGCAGCGGCAACGAAGGTGGCGGCACGTGGGACCTCAACTACACCATCCGCGAATTCTGGAAGACGCACCGCCTCACCGGCGACAACATGCGCGAACGGCCCTACTCCAACCTCTATCCGCGTCTCACCACCCGCTCGAACGTGTATAAGGTGCACATGATCGCTCAGACACTGAAGAAGGCATCCTCCAATGCCCCGGATGTCTTCAACTCCCAGTATGAGCGGAGCAACGACCCCGATACGGTCACGGCGGAATGGCGCGGCTCAGCCCTCATTGAGCGCGTGATCAACCCGAACGATCCGGATCTGATCTCCTCGAATGTGGACTACGCCGCGCCGAAGACCTCCGGTGAACTCTTCCAGCTGCCGAAGCTCGACAACTACTACAGCTATCGCGTTACCGAGGTGAAGCAGCTCACGGAATAATCCCCCCCAACGTTGGGTCTGGCCGGGTGCTCCCTCAGCCGGCCGGACTTACCCCCCAACGCAGCGGCGGCAGACGGCAACGTCTCCGCCGCTGTCATTTTCGGGCCTGGCCGCTGGCGCATTCGTTATTGTCGGATGACGAACACCGCGTTTCATCACCGCCTTGATCCCAGACGCATGAACTCCCGCACCGCATCCCGCAAGGCACCTTCAGGCAAACCATCGCGCCGCGCTCCGGCCCTCGATTTCACCGGCGGCTGGGACTACGCCCCTGCGCCGGAATCTGTGAAGCCCCCGCTCCGCAGCGAATACGGACTCTTCATCGGCGGCCAGTGGACCCGAGCCGCCTCCGGCAAGACCTTCACCACCATCAATCCCGCGACAGAGCAGCCCCTCGCGCAAGTCGCCGATGGCGATGCGGCGGACATCGACCGTGCGGTGAAAGCCGCCCGCCGCGCCTATGATCGCGTCTGGAGCAAAATGTCCGGCGCCGACCGGGGCAAGTATCTCTACCGCATCGCCCGCATCCTCCAGGAAAAGGCCCGCGAACTCGCCGTGCTGGAAACCTTGAACGGCGGCAAGCCCATCAAGGAAAGCCGCGACGTGGACCTCCCGCTCGCCGCCGCCCACTTCTTCTATTACGCTGGCTGGGCGGATAAACTCGAATACGCCTTCCCTGGCCGCACGCCGCGGCCGCTCGGCGTCGCCGGGCAGATCATCCCGTGGAATTTCCCCCTGCTCATGGCCGCGTGGAAAATCGCTCCCGCCCTCGCCTGCGGCAATACGGTCGTCCTCAAGCCCGCCGAGACCACCCCGCTCACCGCGCTGCACCTCGCGCAAATCTTCCAGGAAGCCGGACTGCCCGACGGCGTCGTCAACATCGTCCCTGGCGGCCGCGATACCGGCGCCGCCCTCGTGCAGCACGCAGGCATTGATAAAGTCGCCTTCACCGGCAGCACCGCCGTCGGCAAATGGATCGCCAAAACGCTGGCGGGCACCAGCAAGCGACTCACTCTCGAACTCGGGGGAAAAGCCGCCAACATCCTCTTCGCCGACGCCCCCATTGACCAGGCCGTCGAAGGCATCGTTACCGGCATCTACTTCAACCAGGGCCACGTCTGCTGCGCCGGCAGCCGCCTGTTAGTCGAGGAAAGCATCGCCCCCACCGTCCTGCGCAAACTCCGCGACCGCATCCGCACCCTCCGCGTCGGCGATCCCCTCGATAAGAACACCGACATCGGCGCCATCAACAGCCGCCAGCAGCTCGACAAAATCACCGAACTCGTCGCCGCCGGCGTCGCCGAGGGCGCCGACCTCCACCAAAGCGACTGCGCCCTGCCCGCGCGCGGCTTCTTCTACCCGCCCAGCTTCTTCACCGGCGTCACCGCCAGCCACCGTATCGCCCGCGAGGAAATCTTCGGCCCCGTGCTCAGCGTCATGACCTTCCGCACCCCCGACGAAGCCATCGAGCGTGCCAACAACACCTGCTACGGCCTCAGCGCCGGCGTCTGGACGGACAAAGGCAGCCGCATTTTCGAAATCAGCAGCAAACTAAAAGCCGGCGTCATCTGGGCCAACACCTACAACAAATTCGACCCCGCCAGCCCCTTCGGCGGCTACAAAGAAAGCGGCTTCGGCCGCGAAGGCGGCCTGCACGGGCTGTATCCGTATGTGGCGGTGTGAGGGGGGGGCACGCCTCTGTGAAAAGGACCGCGAGCCGGAGCGGAGCGAAGACAGCCGCAGGCAACTTGCACTTCGCCCCACCAGACCAGAGCCCATGCGTGATGGGGACGAAGTGCAACTTCGCGCTCCCTTCTCCCTGCAACCAACCATTGCAGCGCCGGGCATTCACCGTTATTCTCACCCCATGGAAAACCTCACAGACCGCATCACCGTGAACCCGCACCAATGCGGAGGGCGACCGTGCGTGCGCGGAATGCGCATCCGGGTCAGCGATGTGCTCGACCTCTACGCCGCAGGGCTGGATACTGCGCAAATCCTTGATGAAATGCCCGACCTTGAGGCTGACGACCTGAAAGCCTGCCTGCTCTATGCCCGCCGCCGCATAGACCACCCGCTCCTCGCCGCATGAAGCTGTGGGTGGATGCTCAGCTTTCTCCACGTACCGCACGGTGGATCAACGAACATTTCCCTGCCGTCACGGCCAGTCCGCTGCGCGACCTCGGACTGCGGGACGCGGCGGATGAAGAAATTTTTGCGGCAGCCCGGACCGCCGGTGCCATTGTGATGACGAAAGACAGCGACTTCGTTCGCCTCCAGGAGCAGCTTGGCAGTCCGCCGCAAATCCTCTGGCTCACTTGCGGCAATACCTCCGAGGCCGCCCTCCAGCAAATCCTAACACGGCACCTGGACACCGCCCTCGGATTATTTTCAGTCGGCGAAGTACTGGTGGAAATCGGCCCACCTTAAACCAGATTGCAGCGGGGAGAAAGGTGGTTGCTGATCCCCCCTCCGCACACGGAAGGCCCTTTGCGACTGTGGTGGCGGCCGCGGTGAGGGCGGTTGCAGAGTGTGGGGAATGCCACAGAGGTGGGGCGAATCGTTTTCCCCCGCTTGTTGTGTCTGTTTCTGAATCTTCGCTGCCCGTGCCGGCTATTGACTGGTCCACCTGGGAGCCCGCCATGCGGGCGACGCTGTTGTTTATCTTTGAGGGGGAGCGGGTGCTCTTGATCCGCAAAAAGCGGGGCCTGGGGGCGGGGAAGATCAATGGGCCGGGGGGAAAGATTGATCCGGGTGAGACGCCGGCGCAGTGTGCGGTGCGGGAGACGCAGGAGGAGCTGGGGGTGACGGGGCTGAATGTGGTGGAGGCGGGGCTGCTGCGGTTTCAGTTCACCGACGGGCTGGGGCTGCTGTGCCATGTCTTCCGCGGCGATGGCTGCGAAGGGACCCCGGTGGAGACAGACGAAGCGGTGCCGCTGTGGACGCCGGTGGCGGCGATCCCATTTGATGAAATGTGGGCGGATGACCGTCTGTGGTTTCACCACCTCGTGGCGCGGCGGCCATTCACGGGGAACTTCGAGTTCGATGGCGATTCGATGTTGTCGGCCGAGGTGCTGGTGGATTAAACCGCGGGCACGGGGGCGGCGCGCCAGACGCGCCAGCATTCGAGGAAGCCGTCGGCGAAGTCTTCCGGCCGGGCGGCAGCCCAGGCGTCGATTTCCTCCGGACTGAACCACTGGCCGGTCTCGATCTCGGCGGCGGGCCATTTGAGGCGGCCGTCGTAGCGGGTGATGAAGAGTTCCACGAATTCCCAGCCGGTGCCGGGGCCGGCGGGGACGCATCCGGCCAGGGTGAGGCGGTCGGCGGTGGTGCGGATGCCGAGTTCCTCCTCCAGTTCGCGCACGGCGCAGGGGAGGTAGTCTTCGCCGGCGTCGAGGTGACCGGCGGCGCTGCTGTCCCACTTGCCTGGCTTCTTGTCTTTCAGATGGCTGCGGAGCTGGATGAAGATGTCGCCTTTCGCGTTCTGCACGAAGATGTGGACGGCGCGGTGGAGCCAGTTGTTGGCGTGGACATCGCGCCGCGTGGCCTGGCGCACGGGGCGGTTTTGCTCATCGACGACATCGAAGATCTCATCGCCGCTCTGGGCGATGGCTTTGAGCGCGTGGGGATCGAAGGCGTTCGTGAGCGCGAGCCACTGTGGGAGGGTGAGTTCCTGACCGCGGGCCATGGGGTTGATGCCGGCTTCGGCGGCGAGTTCATCCCACGGCCTGGTGTGCGGAGGGATGAGGTTCTTGAGCATCTTGCGCCGCTGGGAAAATCCGGCGGTGAGCAGGCGGTCGAGGAGCTGTTCATCAAAGACAGGGAGCCCGGTGCGGGGACGCGGGGTGAGGAGGATGACGCCGCTGTCCACCTTGGGGCGGGGCACGAAGATGTCAGGCGGAAGCTTGCGGAGGAGGGTGGCTTCCCAGCGGACCTGGGTGCGCACACTGAGCAGACCGTAGGCGCTGCTGCCGGCGGTGGCGCAGAGGCGCTCGCAGACTTCCAGCTGCAGGGTGAAGACGGCGCGCTGCACGGGGCTGGGATTCTGCATCCAGCGGCGCACGATCTCGGTGCCGACGGAGTAGGGCAGGGCGCCCGCGACTTTGAGCGGCTGGGTTTTGAAATACGGACGCAGGTCGAAGTCGAGGGCGTCGCCGTGAATGACGGTGACGTGAGGGTGGCTGCCAAAGCGGCGGCGCACTTCCTCCACGAGCTGGTCGTCCTTTTCGAGAAGGATGAGGCGCGCGCCTTTCTGCACCAGATGTTCGGTGAGGGCCCCCATGCCGGGACCGATCTCGATGACGGTGTCGTGCGGCTGAATGTCGAGCTGATCGACGATCCAGGACGCGATGGTTTTGTCCGTCATGAAATTCTGGCCCATGCCCTTGCCGGGCTCGATGCCGCGTTCGTTGAGGGCGCGCCTAGTGTGGCGCTGGGCGTCGGTTTGATAGCGTTTGCGGTCGCGGCTCATGAGGAAGGATTAGCCTGAGAGGCGGGCTTTGAAGCCGTCGAGCCAGGCGCGGGCGACGAGCATGGCCTTGCGCCACTTGGGCAGACTGTAGCGCCGGTCAAAGACACGGCAGCCATCGCTTTCCAGCAGGTCGAGGGTTTCGCTGTAAATGCGGCGCATGGTTTCTGCGGCGAGGAGTGGCTGCCGGTCCACAGGGGACCATGCGGTGACGGCTGCAGTATAGTAATGGCGGGCGCGGGCGATTTGCTGGGCCATGAGCCGGTGGAAGGCGTCGTTGGCGCGGCCGTGGGCGAGATCGTCCAGAGTGTAGCCGGCGGCGGCCATGTCCTCGGCGGGCAGATAGACGCGCCCGCCATTGGCCCAGTCGCCCTGAATGTCGCGCAGGATGTTGGTGATTTGCAGCGCATGCCCTAGCTGGATGGCGTAGTCGCGGCTGTGTGGGGACTGGCAGCCGAAGATGCGCGTGCTGACCAGACCGACGCAGCCGGCCACACGGTAGCAGTAGCCTTCCAGTTCCCCCCAGGTGGCGTAGCGGCAGGGCTCAAGGTCCATGCTCACGCCGTCGATGATGGCTTCCATTTCGGCGACGGGGATGGCGTAGCGGTCGCGGATTTCCTGCACGGCCAGCTCCAGCGGCTGCGGGTTTGCCGCTCGGTTGTGCAGCACATCGCGCCACCGCTGCAGCTGATGGCGGCGGTCTTCGACAGGGATGCCTTCGTCGTCCGCGATGTCATCCACGACGCGGCAAAATGCATAAAACGTCTGCATATCCCGCCGCCGCTCGGGTGGCAGACAGGCCAGGGCAAAGGCGAGATTCGACCGGCTGCGGCGGACGATTTCGCTGACACTTTGGCACTGGCTGGAGGCACTCATGCGGGAAGCGCAGACTTGCGGCGCGGGGAGCGCAAAGTCCGGGACGGAGCGGGGGTGAGCTGGGTTTGGATGCACACCCATGACCCGAGCAGAAAGACGGCCAGGGCGGATCCTGCAATTCCAAAAATGGACTGCCGGACCGGCTGCCACCAGCTTTCCGGACCGGCGAAGGCGGCCGTCAGCAGTGAGGCCAGGTGCAGGCCATAGAGGCAAACGCCGGCGGTTAGCACCCAGATCAGAAAGGGCAGGAACTGCGCGGCGAGGCGGTGCAGTGCGGAGCGGAACATAACATGGATTTCTCCAGCCTCCGGGGCGCGCAGCGCTGCCCAGGGCAGCCATGCCAGCATGGCGGCAGCCGGCCAGGCATAAGCGCGCAGCACACTGCGCAGTTCGGTTCCGGCGTAGTCCATCAGTGGAAAGAGGACGGTGCCCGCCATCGCAGCGATCCAGAGACGCGTGGCATACTGCCCGGTGATTTCCCATCGGACAGCCTTCGCCGGCTGACCCGGACTGCGGGCGGCGGCTTTAAAGGTCAGGATCAACCATGTCATGATGAGTGTGGCGGAAGTGCCCGTCCATGGAGTGGCGAGTAATTTCACCGCCAGCAGCCCGTGCTCGCCGCCGGTGCCAAACCGGACCGCTGGGATGCTAAGGGCGGCCATGGCGCTGGCAAGAAGAATGAGATGACAGGCCCTCGCCCAGCCGGGTGAAAATGCGGCGTTGAGGCCCTTGATGACGCCGCGTCGCAGGCCGGCGCTGTTGGCGAGGAAGGCGGCGGCCAGTACCATGGACAGCACTTCGCCGCGCAGAATCCAGGTGAGGATTTCCGCGAGGGAATCCCCCGTGAGCAATGCGGCTTCCGTGAGCGGGCGTGCCGCTGCCGGCGGTGGCGGCTGCCATTGCCACGCGAGGCCCGCGGCCGTTAGCATCACTGGTGCCAGCCAGAGCCCGCGGCACTGCCGCAGCGCAGTCCATGCGCGTTCAAACTGTGGTCGCCACGGCTGGAGCCGGTAAAGCAGCACCCCGCAGAGGGCAGCACCCGCGCCCCATACCCACGGCAGCCAGACAGATTGGTCCATGGGCGGCTGGAGGGTTACCGTATGAGGCCCCAGTGGTTGGCAAACGGCCAGTAAACGAGAAGTGCCGGGCCTACGAGATTGCGCTCCGGCACCGGCCCCCAGTTGCGGCTGTCGAAGCTGTCCGCGCTGTTGTCGCCCATGGCCATGTATTGTTTGTCACCGAGGGTGACCTCGTCGCTGCGGTGGCCGTCTCCGGTCCCGACAAAATTCCCCACGCCCGGCTGCATGCTGGGCATCGTGTAACCGCGGTAGCCATTCTCCGCACTCATCACCTTCGCCGTGCCGGTGCCGGTGGCTTTCTCGCCGTTGATGTAAAGCAGTGGCGGTTCGACGGCCAGACGGTCGCCAGGCACTGCCGTGAGGCGCTTGATGTAATGCTGCGACTTCCCAATGCCGGCGATGCCATCGGTGCCGAACACAAAGACTTCATCGCGCGAGGGTCGGCGGAAATGATAGGAGGCTTTGTCCACCAGCAGCTGATCGCCCGATTCCACGTAGCCCCGGGCAAAAACCTGACCGCCTTTAAGTTCCGGCTGATACGCCTGCCCGCGTGCCGACATGTCCTGATTGAATCCCCGGTCTCCAAAGGACGCATAGCCGCCGGGGATGTTCGTGGGCGTGTCGTCAGCCCCAAGGGTTTGGCCGAGCATTCGGTAGGTCGGATCCCAGCAAAGATCGCGGAAGAGCTGACGCGCCGGCGAATAGACAGTGGTCGTCTTTCCGTTGTCGAAGCGAAGCTCCGTCAGGGTGAAGAAGTTGGCTTTGGAATACTGCCGGAACCCGGTGAGTTTCACTGTGCCCCAGTCTTCCGGAATGACGCAGTCCACATAGTTGCGGCCGTTCCAAGCAAACTGGAAGGCCTGCGTGAGAATGTTGGGGCTGGTCTGGTCGCCCTCCAGTCGCGTGGCGATAATGCCGTTGAGGGTCGGCTGCATGGAGGCGGTGGGGATTTTGAACGGCTGAAGGAAGTAGGCGCGAATCCCCAGCGCCACGATGATGGCGACGATGATGACCTCGACGTTCTCTTTGAGCGGCGAGGCATCGTAGTGCGGCAGCGCTCCCTGGCAGAGCTTCAGCAGGTTCTCCTCAGCGGCGGTGGCTGCGGCTTTGTCTTTGGCCTTCATGGCCGCGCTGTGCACGGCCTGGGCGGCGGCGACTTCGTCCAGCTTATCATGAGGGATCAGGTCGCGCTGGTAGGACACGAACTTGCGGACGCCTTTGGAGAAGCGGTCGGCCTTTTTCAGCCATGGCGGGGAGAAGAGATGTGGCATGAGGAAGGAGATGCGGGGGGTAAGGGTGGGGCGGCTCCGGGTATGGTCAGTCTCCGGTTTTCAATACTGCGACAAAGGCCTCCTGCGGGATGTTCACTTTGCCGATCATCTTCATGCGCTTTTTGCCCTCCTTCTGCTTTTCCAGCAGCTTGCGCTTCCGGCTAATGTCACCGCCGTAGCACTTGGCTGTTACGTTCTTGCCCATGGAGCCGATGGATTCCCGGGCGATGATCTTTCCGCCGATGGCGGCCTGGATGGCCACGGTGAAGAGCTGCCGCGGAATGACATCCACGAGCTTCTTGGCGAGGGCGCGGCCGCGGGACTCGGCTTTATCGCGGTGCACGATGGTGGCGAAGGCATCCACGGGGTCGCCGTTGATGAGCATTTCCATTTTCACCAGCTTGTCGGCTTTGTAGCCGGCATGTTCATAGTCCATGCTGCCGTAGCCGCGGGTGATGGACTTGAGCTTGTCGTTGAAGTCCACGAGGATCTCATTGAGCGGCAGCGTGCAGGTGAGCATGACGCGGCTGGCGTCTAGGGTCTCTGTGTTCTCCAGAATACCCCGCTTTTCCGCCACGAGCTGCATGATGTCGCCGATGCATTCGTTGGGGATGAGAATAAAGGCGCGCACCACCGGCTCCCGGATTTCAGCGATGGTCCCGGCGTCCGGCATGTAGGTGGGGTTATCGATCTTCAACTCGTCGCCGTTGGTCAGGCTGATCTCATACACCACGCTGGGATAGGTGGAAATGATGTCCATGTCATACTCGCGGCGCAGACGCTCCACGACAATTTCCATGTGCAGCAGACCGAGGAAGCCGCAGCGGAAGCCAAAGCCCAGCGCCGCACTGCTTTCCTGCTGGAACTTGAAGGCGCTGTCATTGATCTGCAGCTTGCCCATGGCCAGCTTGAGCTGCTCGAAGTCATCGCTGCTCACCGGATAAATCCCGCTGAAGACCATCGGCTGGATTTCTTTGAAGCCCGGCAGCGGCTCCTTCGCCATGCGCGAAGTCTCCATGATCGTATCGCCGATCTTCACTTCAGCAGTGCTCTTCAAATTCGCCACCACATAGCCCACGTCGCCGGCTTCCAGGATGTCGGTCTTGACCTGCTTCGGCGTAAAGATGCCCACCTCTTTCACCTCATAGGAGTTGTTGGTGGCATACATGGTGATGTTGGTGCCCCGTTTGATGGAACCGCTGACCACGCGCACATACATCACCACGCCGCGGTAGGAGTCGAACACGCTGTCAAACACCGAGGCGCGCAGGATGCCATCCTCCGGCACCACCGGCGGCGGGATGCGCTCAATCACAGCCTCCAGAATGTCCTCAATCCCGATGCCCATCTTGGCGCTCGCCTTGATGGACTCCTCGTGTGGAATCATGAGGATGTCTTCGAGCTGCTTATAGACCGCAGGCAGATTGGAACTCGGCAGGTCGATCTTGTTGATGACCGGGATAATTGTCAGGTTTTGTCCCACGGCGAGGTGGTGGTTCGCTACCGTCTGGGCTTCCACGCCCTGCGCGGCATCCACGAGGATGACGGCGCCTTCACACGCCGCCAGACTGCGGCTGACTTCATACGCGAAGTCCACGTGTCCGGGCGTGTCGATCAGGTTCAGCTTATAGGTCGTGCCGTTTTTCGCCAGATACATCATCGTAACCGGGTGGCACTTGATGGTGATGCCGCGCTCCCGCTCAAGGTCCATGGCGTCGAGGTGCTGCGCGGTCATCTCCCGCATGGTCACCGTACTGGTTTTCTCCAGCAGACGGTCGGAAAGAGTGGTCTTCCCGTGGTCGATGTGGGCGATGATGCAGAAATTGCGGGTGTTGGCAGCGACGGGCATTCCGTGGAGGAGTGGGGATGATTGAAAAAAAGGAGTGTGGAGACTAGGGGGGCTTCCCGGGCTTGTAAAGGGGCAGGCTTGTTGGAGGAAGATGAACTGCAGACACCCCGGATGCGCACCGGCACCGCCTTGGGATGAATGCGTTGGCGGTCCGGGAAGACCGTGGGCCGGACGGGACAGGTATGGCCTGCGCGCCGGTCCTCTGCAGGCGACCGCGGCATTGACGGCGGAGAGGTTTCGGCACAGAGCGGGCTATGTCTTTGTTTCGTCCCTGCATCGATTTGCACGACGGCTGCGTGAAGCAGATCGTGGGCGGCTCTCTGTCCGACGACGGAGGCGGGCTCCGCACGAATTTCGTCAGCTCGCAGCCGCCGGAGTATTATGCCGAACTCTATCGGCGCGATGCGCTGGCTGGCGGCCACGTGATTATGCTGGGACCGGGGAATGAAGAGGCGGCGCGGCGCGCCCTCGCGGCATGGCCCGGCGGTCTGCAAATCGGCGGCGGCATCCGGGCGGAGAATGCTGGGGAGTGGCTGGAGGCCGGGGCATCGCACGTCATTGTGACCTCATGGCTGTTTGATGCCGCGGGAAATTTCCTGCCGGAGCGGCTGGCGGCGCTCGTGGCCGCCGTGGGCCGGGAACGGCTGGTGCTCGATTTATCCTGCCGTCGCGAGCCGGACGGCGGCTGGGTGGTGGCCATGAACCGCTGGCAAACGCGCACGGGGCTCACCGTGAGTGTGGCTCTGCTGGATGAACTGGCGCATTCCTGCGCGGAGTTCCTCGTGCATGCCGCTGATGTCGAGGGGCAGTGCCGCGGCATGGATGAAGACCTGCTGCGCCTCCTGGGCAGCTGGAATGGCCGGCCCGTGACCTATGCCGGTGGCGCCCGCCACATGGAGGACCTGCAACTCGCCCACAATCTCAGCAATGGCCGCGTGGATGTCACCATCGGCAGCGCTCTGGATATCTTCGGCGGCTCCGGGGTGCGCTATGCCGACTGCGTGGCCTGGAACCGGCAGCACGCCTGAACAAAAAAGCCCGTGCCAGAGGTCCGGCACGGGCTGTGAATTACTGACAGGAAGCGGGATTACTCAGCGAGGAGCTTTTCCACCTTCTTTTCGAGGTCCTGGCGGGCGTTGGTGTCCACGACCATGCCTTTCTTGTCCACCAGCCACATGGTGGGGATGGAACTGATGCCGTATTGTTTGCCGAACTTGTTGCCCCAGCCTTCACCATCGAAGTACTGCGGCCACGGCATTTCTTTTTCCTTGGTCATCTTCTCCAGCTTGTCCTTGTCCTGGTCGAAGGAGATGCCGACGATTTCGAAACCTTTTTCGTGGAGCTTCTTATAGGTGCCGAGGACGCTGGGGATCTCAGCCACACAGGGGCCGCACCAGGTGGCCCAGAAGTCGATCAGGACCACCTTGCCGCGCATCTTGGTGAGGTCGATTTCCTTGCCTTCGGTGGAGGTGAAGCTGAGTTCGAGGGGCATTTCTTTGAGCGTCTTCTCGGCTTCCATTTTCTTGAGCTGGCCGTCGATCTGGCTGTTGCCCTTGAAGTCCGGGTAGGCCTTCTTGTGGGCCTCGGCGAGTTTCACAAACTCCTCGGCATTTTCTTCGCTTTGCATGACAACGAGGAAGCTGGCGAAAGCCTTGGTCTCGGCATCGGCGTCGTCGGCTGCGAGGATTTCCTGGAGGCTCTTAGTGACTTCTTCGCCGCTCTTCGCTTCCATCCCGGCGAAGGTGCGGGCCTGGTTGGCCTGAGCCAGTTCGAGTTTGAGCTTCCAGCGGCGGGCGTCTTTCGGGTAGGCTTTTAGGAAGGCCTCGCCTTTCTCATCCATGGCGGTGAGAAGTTCCTTGAAGACTTTGACGGCTTCTTCGCGGGACTTCGGACGCTCGGCTGGACCCTTGAGGATCTTTTCAAGTTCCGCCCAGGCTGCGTCAGCGCCGGCCGGTTTGGCAGTGTCTGCGGGTTTATCTTTTTCCTTCGGCTCGGGGAGCACGTCGGCTTTGAGCAGGGATGCAGCACTGAGGCTGAGTGACAGGAGGAGCGGTGTGAATTTCATGGTGGGCGCACATCGGAGCGCCCGCGGCTCCCTGCAAGCACGCTTCACGGCGAAAATAGATACTGTTCCCGTTCGCAGCGGGTCCGGGGAACTTAAGATTCCAGGCCAACGGCGCGGCGGATGCCGTGTGCGGAAGCAAGTGCGGCTTCCACGGTTTCCCCCAGCACGGTGAAGTGCCCCATCTTGCGGCCGGGCTTGGCGACGCGCTTGCCATAGAGGTGGAGGAATGCGGCTGGGTGCTCCAGCACGGGCGTCCAGTCAGGATGCTTTTCCGGCGCGGGCCAGAGGTCGCCCAGCAGATTGACCATGACCGCGGGCGTGTGCTGCCGGGTATCCCCGGGATGCAGCCCGGTGACGGTGCGCAACTGCTGCTGGAACTGGCTGGTGACGCAGGCGTCGATGGTGTGGTGGCCGGAATTGTGCGGCCGCGGGGCGAGCTCGTTGACGAGGATTTTCCCACTGCCGGTGACGAACATCTCCACGGCCAGAGTGCCGGTGTAGGCGAGGGCTTCGGCGATGGATTGCGCCAGGCTGGTGGCCTCGGCGGCGAGTTCCGGGCTGATGCGCGCCGGTGCGATGGTGATGTCGAGAATGTGATTCCGGTGAATGTTTTCGCAGACTGGAAAAGCGGCGAAGGTGCCGTCCTGCGCGCGGGCGCAAACGACGGATATTTCCATGACGAATTCCACCCACTGCTCGACCACGCCGCGCGGGGCGCTGAGGTTCTTCCATACTGCGGCGAAGTCTTCATGGCCCGTGAGCTTCTGCTGGCCTTTTCCGTCGTAGCCAAAGTCGGCGGTCTTCAATACGCAGCGCCCGCCAAGTTCTGCGGCGGCCTGCTCCAGCGTGGCGGCATTGGTCACGACGCGAAACTCGGCATGAGGAATGCCGTGCTTCCAGAGAAAGGTCTTCTCACGCTCCCGGTTCTGACAGATTTCCAGCGCGGTGCGGCCAGGATGCACGGGAGCGAGAGGTTCTACGGCGCGCAGAAAAGCAGACGGGATGTTTTCAAACTCCACGGTCACCACGTCCACTTCTTTGACAAAACGCTCACGGGCCTCGTCATCAAAGTAGCTGGCGTTGATTTCCAAATCCGCAAGCTGCCCCGCCGGACAGCCGGAGGGCTCATCCGTAAAAACAACGGTGCGGTATCCGCTGCGGCGTGCTTCACGGATGGTCATGCGGCCGAGCTGTCCGCCTCCGACAATGCCGATCGTCTGTCCTGGCTGAAGGATGGGGCGCTTCATGAAGGAAGCTGGGACTGGGTTTCGAGGACCTTGGCCGTCTGCGCGGCGCGGAAGGCCTTAAGTTTTTTCGCCACCACCGGATTGCCCGCTGCGAGCAGTGCGGCCGCAAAGAGACCTGCATTGGTGGCACCGGGCTTCCCAATGGCGAAGGTCGCCACCGGCACGCCGCCGGGCATTTGCACGATGCTGAGCAGGCTGTCCATGCCCTTGAGGGCCTTGGATTCCACCGGTACGCCGAGCACCGGCAGCGATGTCATGCTGGCCGTCATGCCTGGCAGATGGGCCGAGCCTCCGGCCCCAGCGATGATGCAGCGCAGTCCGCGCGATTCGGCACTGGTGGCGTATTGATAGAGCAGCTCCGGCGTGCGGTGGGCGCTGACGACTTTGACTTCGTGCGGAATGCCGAAGTCTTCGCAGATCCGTGCGGCATGCTGCATGGTCTCCCAGTCGGAGATGCTGCCCATGATGATGCCCACGGCTGGCCGGGTGCTGCTGGAGGAAGGCTTTTTCGCTGCCATAAAAGTGCCGCAGCCGTGGAACGGACCGCGGGGGGCGTCAAGGGGGACGCCCGCGCTTAGCGCACCTCGGCACCGCCCCAGTTCAGGCCGAAGCTCAGCCAGACAGACTCCTCGCGGCCGTGGTCTTCGATGTCGTCGAAGTTCACCTGACCGCGGAAATAGGCGGTACGCAGGGAATTGAGATGCCACGTGACCCCCGGGCTGATGCGGTGACGACGCGGAAGACCGGCTTCGCTGCTGCCGTCCACATACTCGTAACGCAGAGAGCCCTCGAGCACGCTGCCATTGGCGAGAGCGCGGCCATACGAAAGTGAGGTGTAAAGCCCCCACTCATCGAAGCTGCCAAATACGGGCATTTCTTCATCCTCATGATCCTCCTCCTCTTCACCTGGCAGGTGGCCGCTGATAGCAGAGGCACGGCGCAGCATGGCCTCGGTGCGCCAGCGGAAATAGTCGCCGCCGCGTTCCAGTCCCTTCTCCCGCCATTGGTATTCAAGGTGAGCACCGGCCACTGTGGTGCGGCGGCCCCACACATTGTCCCCCCATGCGAATGAGGCACCAGCGCGCCACTGATGGAAGTCGGTGACGTTCCATGCATTGGTCCAGTTGACCGTGTAGAGGGTGCTGTCGAAGACCGCGCCTTCTGCTTCGAACAGCGCGCCGTGCTCTTCGTGGTCCTCCTCTTCGTGCTCATGCTCATGTTCCGGATGGGAGGCATCTCCGGCGGAGATACTCAGTGTGCTGGTCCATGAAACCGGCAGATGCCACGTGAGTTCCGCGCCTGTGGTGTACATCCCGTCGTCACCAAGGAAGCGCCCGTTCATGAGGTAGTTGTCCGTCCAGTCCCACGCATGGAGATGGGTATTGTTGTGGAGCCCAAACCGGTTGAGATAGCGTCCGCCGCGAATGTCGAAGCCACCGGGCAGATCTTTCAGCTTGAGGAAATACTCCTCGAAATCGTGATCGAAATCGTTCGGCGATTCATTCTCCCAGAATCCGTGCCAGCTGCCAAAGGCCTCGATGTGATCGGTGAAGCGTGCACTCATGCCCAGTTCAATGCCCTGCACCGTCCAGCCATCCTCCACGGGGTCGTGATGTCCGGCACCCTGCTCATGGCCTAGGCTGGAACTGGTGCGGCCCCACGCGGTTTGGAAATGGATGTGAGGAAAGAGCATGTTGCCCAGATTAACGCCTTCACCGGTGAGCCAGTCGGCCGCGGCCGCCGGAGCCGCAGCGGGAACGTCACGGGAAGTGGAAGCGTCTGGCGTGCCGGCTTGTGTTGAGACTGCGGACAGCAGGATCAGCGGGATGACCTGAAGAGGGGACGGAGTGAATGTGCGGGAACGTTTCATGCTGGCACACCCTGAGCGCAGGTTCCGGTGGTGGTCAAACGAAATGCAATAGGATTGCATTATTGTCCGGCTACGGAATGCACCGTATGCGGATCAGTGTTGATTCCGGGGGCGCCGCGGACAGGTCGAGATAGACGCTGGAAACACCCGTGGTTTGCAGTGTGATGCCGCCCAGATAGCTCCACGTGGCGCCTCCATCGAGCGTCTCCTCCGCCACGTAGCGCTTGCCGGCCACCGCCGGAAACCCGGTGAGCAGAATGTAGCTGCCGAGCACGTCGTCATACTCATAGGAGACATTGATCATGCGGAAAAAGTCCGCGCCATCATCCGGATTGGTGCCGGTGAAGAGTTCCACAGTGCGCGGGGATCCATCGCCATCCTCGTCTGACGTAAAGGGAATGTCGCTGATGCGCGCCGCACCAAAACGGTAGAACTCCGATGTGGAATCATTGAGCCCTTGCACTCTGAGCGAGACGAAACTGGCATTTTCGGGAATGACCGCGGTCAACTGCCTGCCGACCGCAACCCCGGCAGTGGAGCCGAGCATTCCGGGATTGAACTCGTCACCTGACAGAAAGCCATTGAAGTCGGTGTCGAGTTCCGCCGGGATAAGGGGGATTTCAGTCTGGGTGAGGTCATCCAGCGTCACAATAAGTTTTGCGGTGAACTCATCGGTGGGTTCAAAGTTGGACCCGGTGCTGGATTCAAAGCAGTAGAGCTGCATGGAGAAGTAGGACTCCCCGGCGGTGGAGAGATCGACCGGCTGGGACTCAATGCTGTGCAGGGTGCCGCCCGGGCCGTTCATGATGAAGGCATAGCTGCCGTTGGCATTCCAGCCGCTGGTGCCGGGTATCAGGTTTACCGGGGTCTCGATGCCGCCGCTTTCACGAATCAACATCGGGGGATTGGAACCGGTCATGCGCACCAGAAGGCCAAGATCAGAGGACGTAGCGGGGCCATTGTGCAGGGAAATGGCGATGACGTGGGTGCCCGCACTGAGGGAGCCGATATTGACCGGTGTTCCCATCCCATCCTCGTTGTTCGCACCATCGGCGAGCATGGTGTAGGCATCGCCGCTGCCATTGCTGGGGTCATTCCCCAGGCCGGTCATGTTGACCCGCGCGCGGCGCACGCCATCCACGTAAATAATCGCCCCGTCATCCACGAGCATATCGAGTGTCACTTGAAGATAGGATTCGGTCAGAAAGACCTCCTTCTTGAAGTAGGCGGTGTAGCGCAGGCCACTGGGCGGGGCGGTGGCCGTGCCGTTCACCCCAATGAGGGTTCCCGTGTATCCATTGGCGTTGAAATAGCCGATCCCACCATAGGAGAAAGGCCCTGGGGCCGCAGGAGTGAAGGCGAGACCATTGTAGCTGCCATCCGTGGTGAACCACGTGGTCTCGAAGTCTGTATCAGCAATCGCGGGGTCCGTGCCATCTGTGGGGTGAAGGTAGTCCCATGTGTCGGTCGGCCCGATGAGAAGAGTTTGCGCACGGGCTCCGGCGATGAAGGTGAGTGCGGCGATTAATGCAAGGCAGCGGAAGAGTGGCTTCATGATAAAGTTGTGGGATTGGGGTTAACGAAAGCGGATCGAGAGACGCAGGTAGATACGGGTGCCGGCTGAAACCGGCAACGGACTCCGAAAGGCGAGGGACTCGGTGCCGTCAGGATTGATAGTCGCGGGCGGCAGCGGGTCAGTGAGAGGTGTCCACGAATCCAGGTCGAGGGACATTTCTGGCGTCACGGTCACGTCATCCGCGGCAATACTGCGGCGGTAGCGCAGGACGACGTAGGTGTCCGGGCCGGTTCCCGGGTTCAGCGTTTCGAAGCCCGCAGATTCAAAGCCGCTGGTCTGCACCTCCGGTGTGGTGATGCCGAGGGCATACTCAGTGAGGTTGGAGAGACCATTGCGGTTGGTGTCATCGAAGGCATCGCCGGCAATTCCCAGGCGCAGCGCCCAATCCGAATACGTGTCGCCGTCAGCGAGGCCAGGCTTGCCGTTCACCGCAATGCCGGCGCGCCAGTTCTGTCCTGCGCTCATGTCAGGATTGGTCACGGGATTGATCAGCACCAGGCTGAAGCCCGCGCCATCCGCAGCGGCAGGCCAGGGGGGATCGTCACTGTAGGGGAAATCGAAGACCGGCTGGCCGCCGGCACTCAGGAGAGTGAGGCGTTCGCCGCCGTTGGAGAGATTGGTTTCGGAGGCAAACTCCCCGGCAATCTCCAGCCCAGGGTGCCGCAGGGTGAGCGCCGCACGGCTGGCGGCAAGGACGAGGCGCTGGCCGGGCAGCAGGCGCTGCACGCTGCTGTCGGCAAAGTCGAACAGGATGCCGTCAGAGAAGCGGCAGCCGGCGAGTTCCACGGCCGCAGTGGAAATGTTCAGCAACTCGATGAACTCGAACTGCTGATCGGTGGAGCCTGCATTCCTCTCATCGGTCGAGGCCACGGGATTGTAGCTGAACTCAGAGACAACGAGATTCCCCGCAGCGGCCGGGACACCGGCGATGAAGGAGGTCTCCAGCAGCGGCGACCACACGCCATCCTTCAGCACCCGGGCCTTGAGGAGCACGCTCTGCGTTAGTGTGACCGGGTCAGTATAGGCAATGGCCGAGGCAGACGGGGCCGGCGGGGGGAGGAATGTCGCGGTCAGTTCCGGGATGCAGAGAAAGTCATCGTCGGCGGCCGAGATGTTGAGCCCCTGGATGGCCAGGAGATTATCTCCGGAGGATGTCAGGGAACTGATGTAGGGCGTGAGGTCGAGCACCTGGGGCACGACGGCGGTGGTGTCCGGCCGGGCGGCGGTCGCCACCGCGTTGAATACCGGGGAAATCACAGGGGCATTCAGGCGGTAGAGCGGTGTGCTGCCGTTGAGGAAAACAAAGGCGCCATCGTCATATTGCAGGCGGAGCGTCAGTGAGGTCAGGGAACTGAGCTGTTGTGCCGTGACCTGGAAAGGCACGCGGACGTAGAGCGAACTGTTGACGCCCTGCATGCCGGCTACCTGCGTGGTGATCAGCGGGGTAAAGGTGGGGTTGGCGTCAAAGCCAAGGCCCGCGGTGCCGGTGCTCCACGTGGCGATATCGGCGGGCGGAGCGATGTTCTTCCATGAATTGCCGGCGGGTGTGGAGGCCGGCACTGTATAATAGACGGTCGTTGCGGTATTCGGGCCAGCCAGGGTCAGCACCTGCGACTCGGGTTGCATCATCGGATCGCTGCCATCCAGGGTGTAATAAATCGTGCCTCCGCTTCCAGAAGGCGAGTCGAGCGTAAGGTTGTATCCCGCCGGCACGATGCCGCCAAACTGAGGCGTGGTGGGGGCCGCCACGTCGGGCCAGATTCCGATGGAGCTGAACTGCCCCAGCAGAGTGTCGCCGCGCCCGGCGATGTAGGTGTTCTTCAGCCAGTTCACTTCACTCTGCCAGTGTTCATCGCGGGTGAAGGTGACCACATCGGGGTCGCCGGTATTTACATCCCCCCAACGGGCTGACTCCGCCACGAGCGGGAGATTCAGTTGCGTCTCCAGGCTGGTGAGCCGATGGAGGTTGCGACTGGCGGACATAACCCCGCCGTTAAAAAAGTGCCGCTGCAGGCGGTCGGCGAAGCGCATGCGGAAGGCGGGATTCTGCCGCAGGGCGTAGTAGAGTTGCGCTGGCGGGCCAGGCGTGCCGGTGATGCCGCTGATGCTGGCGGGCGTGCCGATACGGGTGTGGTCAAAGTCGTCCACGCGCATCGTGGCGACCAGATTCGTCAGGCTGTTGCCCATGGAAATTTCGGCATCCCACACGTTCCAGAAAAAGCCCGTCGGATCCTCCCCGCGCGACCTTCTGCCGGCTTCCCAGTTTTTGTTGAAGAAGCGTGAGGCGTTGGTGCTGCCGGTGCCGCGGTAAACCGGGCCCATCCAGTCATTCTGCGCGCCCCACATTTGCACGATGAGGTGATCGATGAACTCATCCACGTCTATATACTGCTGCACCTGGGCATAGACGGCGTTCGACTCCAAATTCGAGGGCGGCGTGCAAAGGGCGAGCGCTGCATCCATCGCTGCGCCCGTGCCATCCACGATGTCGAAGAGCGGCACGGAGGTATTGCTGTGCTCCACGACATCCCAGTCCGCATCGGCGCCGCCGAGGTGATCGGCGAAGTATTCCTTGTTCGGCACCTCATGCAGATCATAGACGCCCCAGTAGAGGCCATTGAGATACATGTGCACATAGCGGCCGCGCACGGCGGTGCGGCCCATGTCCAGCTCACACTGACGGAGGAACCGGTCCCGCATATAAGTGGCGTGCCGGGCGAGACTCTCCGGCCCCGAGCCAAACGGCACCGACCAACCGTCGTGGCCGCCGGGCCGCAACTGGAGCACATCGAAGCTTTCCACCGGCGACTCCGGGAAGAGCGGGAAGCGCAGCCGGCCATTCCCGTAGTCTTTGCGGAAGTAAACGCGGAACGGCTTCTTGGGATGCTCCAGCGGGGCATCGCCGCCGTGCATGCGCAGACCCGCGTCCTCCTGGAAGGTCTCGCCGCCCCCTGGCGGGAAGTATTCGATGGAAGCCGGCAGCTCCGTGCCGTCGAGGAGACGGCCATTGGCATAGATGCCATTGAGGCTGAAGACCGCCTCGGTGTTTGTCGCCAGCGATACGATGGGCAGGGTGCTGCCCAGGGCCTGCTCCATGAGCGGCGCGTAGGCGGGGTCCTGCGTCACGCCCGGATCCATGCGGTAATCCGCGGGCACGAGCGGCCCGGTGAGTGTGCCGGTGGTGAAGTTGTATTCATTGCCCCAGGTGGAGGGGAATCCTGGCGGTGCGGCCGGCTGATTCACCACCTGTGCGGGGAAGACATAAGTGTGGCTCTTCACCGTGGAGGGCTGCCAGTTCGGAAAGAAAGCACTGGCGCGCAGGATGGTGGTGGTGCTAATGGCCACAGGCTCTGTATAGAGCGTGCCGCTTGACGCCGTCGGAGGGCTGCCATTGGTCGTGTAGCGAATGGTGGCACCGGGCGTGTTCGTGGTCAGGGTGACGCTGACCGGCGCGTTGAAGACGCCCCGCTTAATGCTGAAGTCCGGCGCATCGACGAATCCATCCACCGGCGTTGCGCTGTTGTTGGTTCCCGGGCTTGGCTGGGCGAAATATCCGTTCAGCAGCGGCGCGGCCCCGTCCACTTTGGTGAGATGCAGTTCCGGCACGCACAGCACGTCGGAGCTGGACGTGGTCGCATTGAGCACCTGGATGGCGAGCACGTTCGTCCCGGCAACCAGGAGCGACTTCTGCGCCGTGAGATCGAAGGACTGAAACGCGACGGCGTCCGTGTCATTGCGTCCGGCAGTCGCTGCGGAGTTGAATGCGAGGGTGGTGGGCGCATTCGTCTGCGCGGCGGTGGGCGGGTTGAGCCGCGTGCCATTGAGGAAGGCCGCAAAGCCATCCTCATACTTCATGAGCAGCGTCAGCGTCTGCACCTCCGCCGGCTGCGTCACCGTGAAGGGCACCCGCACGTAGCAGGTGGACCGGATATTGAACATCGCCGTGCCCGTATTCCCGCCGGAGCCGATCAGCGGCACGTAGTTCACGGGCGTGGCCGCGTTGTCATAGCCGATGCCGGTGGAGGCCGCGCTCCACGCGGTATCCACGAAGGTGCGGTTTTGCCAGCCCGTGATGGTCGCCGAGGGCACCAGCCAGCGGCACGCCGCATTCGGCCCGATCATCGTTTCTGCCACCACAGGCCGCGCACTGCCGTAGGAACGGTCCGCGGGCTGGGCCGGATAGGGATTCCATTCGGAGAGCTTTGTGGTCCCGTCGGCTGCGGTGAAGGCGAGGTATTCCCCGGCCGCCGCGAGGTCGAAATTGGTATGCAGCGGCTGGGCCGTCGCCGTGCGGTTCTTGCCCGAGCACCATACCAGCAGCGAACTGTTCGCCGGCAGCGTCACCGCCGGAAAGACCCACTTCAGCGGCAGCAGCGGGTCATCGCTCAGCCCCATGCCCGCCAGATCCACTGCCGTGGCGTCCGGATTGTAGATCTCCACCCAGTCCGACGTGTCCCCGTCCTCATCCGTGATGGTGTCCTCATTGTCCGCCTGAAACTCCGCGATGCGCGGCGCGCCCACGAGCGGGCTGGCAGAGGCACAGAGCAGGGCCAGGCCGGCCGTGAAACAAAAGAGGGGGCGTTTCATAATTGGGTAGGGGGGGAGAGGGCCGCTCCTCAGCGGATTAATAAGCAACTCTCATACCAGAAGGCAGCCCAATGGGAAACATGAAGTTCCACCCCGGGAAGGGGGGCGCGCCGGACTGAAAAGCAGAAGGGCGGGGCCCCGATCGAGCCCCGCCCCTGCGTTTTGGAACGTCATCGCCTCCGCTTAAGGCACGGGCGGCTACGGGTTCTCCGGTTCTGGCGGGGTGGCCGGATTCTCCAGCAGGCTCTGTCGCATGAAGTCCGCCGCCTTTTCCGGCTGACCAGGGTAGAGGGAGGCGAGGAAGAGCAGGTTGCGGAAGAGTTCGAGCTGCAGCGCTTTGCGGGCGGTGCGCTTCTCAGCCTCGGTGGCGGTCTTGTTGGCGCTGCTCGTCTCGCTGGCGGAATAGATGGCGATCCACGTGCTCAGCAGGCCATTGGCGTCATTCAGCGGTCGGGTGGCATGGGGCCGCCGCCGGGGGTGGAGCGGGCGGTGAGCGCGCTCGACAGTCGGGCAAGGTGATTATTCACCGCGTCATCGCGGCATTGGGAAAACACCGTGAGCCCCTCCGGGAAGCACTCCAGCAGCACTTCCGGCGCCTGTTCCTTGAAGAAGGACTTGATGGCCCCCTCGATGTAGCCCAGCTGCTCCGGCAGGCTCGTGCGGAACTGGTCCTTCAGCATCACCCGCGCCTTGCGCAGGCCCAGCTTTACCCCGTCGTCGTTTGCGCAGTTTTCCAGCGCGGTGAAGGCCACCGTGGTGGCGTTGATACGCGTGTTGAACTGCGCCCCGTTGTTCTGCGCGATCAGGCGCCCGAGGTGGTCCGTCGTGTAGGCGCTCAGTTCGTCAAAACTGATGCCATCGTCGTCGAAGGGATTGATGAAGAAGCGATCAAAGCGGAGCATAGAAGTGTAGTGGTTTAGTTTTGTGGTTTGGATTTAGGGGAGAGTGTTGCGGTGCGGAGGTGCGGAAAGGAAAGTGGTGCCGCCGGCCCGGCGGCTTCCCGTGTTTGGTGTCCACGCTTGAGCGTGCCGCGGCGCGGAGCTGCACAGAATCCGCGCGCTCCTCGCCGGCCGGCCACCCGCTGCACCCTGAAGGGTGGACACCAAACGGGCCAATCCCCGCTCATAAATGAAATATCCGTGAAATCCAATCCATCGCCCCGCCGTCCAACCGATTGAAAGGCCTCCGATGGTTCCGCCCGCCGCTTTCCAACCGTTTGGAAAGCCACTGCCAAAACTGGCAGTCCCCTTCCAAACGCTTGAAAACGCCCTGCCCGAACCGGAAACGCCCTTCCAACCCTTTGAAAAGCCCCTGCTAAAACCAGCAGCCCCTTTCCAACCGTTTGAAAGCCCCCCGCCGGTTCCTCCACCCGCTTTCCAACCGTTTGGAAGGCCACTGCCAAAACTGGCAGTGCTTTTCCAAATGACTTACCGGCAGAGGCCATAATTTGGATGCTTCGTTCTGCAATTTTGAGAATCGCCTCAAAATCCTCAAACTCCCTACGCCGCTCCCATGCCCCCGTCTGCTCAGCCGGCAGGAATCCCAAAATGCCCTCCCTGCACAGAGCCCTATGGACTGCGGCAGTCCTCTGCCGCTTTGGGGATTCCGCGGAACGCGCAGATAGCGGGTGGACAGCAGTGTTGCGACTAAAACACTCGGCAGTCCTTTTCAAGTAGTTCGCGGAAGGCTTTGCAATATCTCTCATTGTTTGACTTGGAGAAACCTGGTCTCAACAGTGCCGTCCGGGCTTAAGGAATTCAAAATAAGCGGGGAATCCTCCCCGGAGCTGCTTTCAATTTTAAAAGTCTCTTCTTGCAGGTTGACTAAGGCGGAAACGAAACCTTCCGGTCCTACATCTCCTAAGAGCTTTGCCCCGGTGTGGTCCCAGCCAATAAAATTCCACCGTGCCCGCGTGCGCCAATAGTTTCTAGGAACCCCGGAAAAAGTCCCGCCGCTAATAATTTTTTCCAATTCCAGCAAATTGTTCTTAACGGAATAAAGTCGATAGGAGTAATCCTGCATTGGCACCAAAAGAAAGGATTTGTCGGGGCTCAGTAGCTTGTTCGGATCCCATTTTTCATAAATCGAATTTTCTTTTGGCTCATAAACAGATTTAATGACTGTCACTTTAGTGTTAATCGTAATAATCAATTCCGATTTCTTCCTTTCCAGGACAACGCCTGTCCTGTCATCGGAATAAGCTGTCCAAAAAAGTATCGTAAACAGTGCAATTATCGCAAATGCGCAGGTTTTGCCTCCGGATAATCGCGCATATCGTTCTATTTGATGTGTTTTCATATATAAAGAGAGATAAATATTTATTTCTTTTTAAGCATTCGTATTTTTTGCATTTTAGCCTCTGTTTTTGGAAGATTTAGCTGCATGTTCTGTTTTGCGGATTTTACTATATGCGGTGCCACTGAAGCCCCTGGCGGAAGGAGTATAATGCCACTCTTGTCGGTAAGGTTATGAGGATTATTTGTGGAAAAATCCCTGAATGCTTTTGAAGTGTAAACCTCTCCAGTTTCGTCTGACCCATCGGCTTGATTGTGCGCCTCATATACTTTTCCATCAATAATGAGCGCCGTATGGGTTCCCGCATTATTGACAACGATCGCAAATTTCGCATCAGTTATACCTGGTGCGGTAGGCCACGGGAATGCCCCGGTTCCACTGCGAGGGTTGTAGTTTAGAACGGCGCCCTGAACCGGCACGCCGCCCCAAGTTCCTTTGGTTCCTACTTCGAGAGCCCTTTCTTGTGTGCGTTTTGCTCTATTTTCGAACGATAGAGTGCGCTCGGGAGTTTCAGCTTCTGGAAACGTAACGTCGGACTTTGCATCTGCATTGAAATAGTAAGCACTCCATTTTTCACTGCCCTTCCTGTTAACGAGCATTTTGGCAAGGGCTTCTCCATCTGCGGATTCTGATTTGCCTAACTTTATTCCGCCGGATTTTACGGTTCGCGCAACGAATGAAATGCAATCAGTGGTGGTTTTGGGATCATAGTTAAGGCTTTTGCCTTTAGGGCTCTGACTTCCGACTCGCCCGGTCGCGTTTGCAGCTTCAGTTAAGGCGGCTTTTTTGGCAGCCGAAACGTCGAATTTAGAAGGAGATTTGGCATCAAGGCCTTCGGGATCAAAAGCCGTCCACGGGTTCTGCTCGACGTAAGTATACAAATTCGGCCCATCGACAAATCCCGCAGGGTCTCTCGAAATGAACATGCCGGTCTCGAGGCAGCGGAAGCGGTGGCCTTCGTTGAGGAGGCCGGTGGGGTCTTCCTCTTTGGTGTTGGCGCGCTGGGGGTCGGGGTTGGTGCCGCATTCTTCGGGGCGGGTGCCGAAGGCGAGGTAGGCGGCGGCCCAGGTGACGGGGGCGGTGGGGGTGGCGTCGGATTTGGCGACGACGTCGCCGCGGCTGTTATAGTGCTGGCAGGAGGCCTGGCCGCCGCGGATGGTGTAGAGGATGCCGCCGATGCCGCCGCCGTAGTCGCTGCCGCGGATGTATTCCACATCCGGGGTGCCGGAGGAACTGGAGGAGGAGCCGGAAGAGGAACTGCTGCCGGGCGGGATGGTGCCGCCGGGGTATTCCTGGACGCTGAGGCCGCCGGAGAAGGTGAGGAGGGCGGAGCCTGCGGGAGTGGAGCGGAGGAAGCGGCGGGTGCGGTGGTCGTAGCGGAAGGTGGAGGGGCCATCCGTGCGGGCGACGCCGGTGGCGGAGGTAGAGCCGGTGACGATATTGGAGGCGATGAGGCGGTTTTCGCGGTCCCATGTGAAGGTATCGGCACCAGTGGCGGGGGGCGTGACGGGGAGCGTAGTGCCGGGCGGGGTGACGGTGCGGTGGGTGCGGCAGCCGTAGGGGGAGTAGAAGAACTGGATGAAGGGGGCGGGGGGCGCGCCTTCCTCGGACCGGTTGAGCATCCGCACCTGATTGGACGGGCCGGCGAGGGCCCCGCTGGCGAGGGTGGGGTCGCCGTAGAAGTAGTCGGTGCGCACCGAGTTGGAGAGGGCATCATGTTCGACCATCAGGGTGCGGTTGCCGGCCTTGTCGTAGTCGTAGGTGGTGCTGGTGACGGAGACGCCGGGGGACCATGTGGTGATCTGCTCGTTGATGAGGCGGTAGGTGCCGTCGTAGGTATTGGTGACGCGGCGGTCCGGCAGGGCCATGCCGGGGGTGGAGCCGGACGGGGTTTCTTCGTCCAGGCAGCGGAGGTTGCCGGGGTTGTCGTATTCGTAGAAGTGTTTGGTGATCCAGAGGCCGCGGGTGCCGGGGAAGGTGAGGCCGGCGAGGCTGCCGCCGCTGCCGGGCCAGATGAGGGTGCCGGGTGCGCTGGTGTGCTGGGCGGTGGTGCGGCCGCGGGTGTCGTATTCCTTTTCCTCGACGGTGCCGCCGGGGAGGGACTTGAAGCGGGTGTGGCCGTCGCGGTCGTAGAGGTACTGGCTGAGGCGGGAGGGCTCGCCGGAGGTGGGGTGGGCCTCGGTGCAGGTGGAGAGGCGGTTCAGGGCGTCGTAGGTGCAGGTGAGGGTGCGCCCGCCGGTGTAGGTGGTGAGGGTGCGGTTGCCGGCTTTGTCGTAGTCGTAGTGGTGGGTGAAACCGGCGGAGGTTTCCCAGGTGACGCGGTTGAGGAAGTCGTAGCCCTGGGCGGTGTCTGCGAGGGTATCCGGGGCGTGGGGATGGGTGACGGAGAGGAGATTGCCCGCGGGGTCGTAGGTGTAGTGGCGATTCTCGGCGTGCGGGGTGCCACTGCCGTATTTCACATCCTCAAGACGGTGGCGGAAGTCGTAGTGGTAGGTGGTGGTGCGCTGGTTGAGAGGGCCGGGGCACTCGATGCGGGAGAGCTTGAGCAGCGGGCCCCATGTCTCCGTGGTGGTGGTGGGGTGGAGGGTGCCGTGGTCGAAGGTGGTGGCGGTGAGGCGGTTGAGCCCGTCGTAGGTGAAGCGGGTCTCGTGGCCTTCGCCGTCTATGACGGAGGTGCGGTTGTTGGCCTCGTCGTAGGCAAAGGTGTTGACGATGGTCTGGCCGGGGGCGGGGGAGACGGTGGTCTTTGTCAGACGGTTGAGGCCGTCGTATTCGTTGACGGTGACGTTGCCGCCGGGGTCGGTGACGGAGAGGATGTTGCCGTTTTTGTCGAGTTCGTTGGTGGTAATGGCATACCGGAGGAGGCCGGTGCCATAGACGGCGGCGAGGGGGGGCGGTGATGCGCCAGGGGCGGTTGGCGGGGTCGTACTCGGTGAGGGTGATATTTCCACGGGCGTCGTGCTTCTCCGTGACGTTGCCTGCGGGGTCATAGACGGTGACGAGTTCGGCGCGGACCGTGGGGAAACCGGTGGTGCCGGCGTCTATGGCGGCGGGGAGGCGCTCTACGGTGCGGCGGTTGCGGTAGTCGTATTCGTAGTCCCAGACGTGGCCGAGCGGATTGGTGTTCTTGAGGAGATTCCCGGCGGGGTCGTAGAGGGATTGGGTGACGGGGGAGTTGGCCGTGAGGGTACCGGTGACGGGGTCCGGAGCGATGGCGCGGGCAGCGCGACCGGCGAGGTCGTAGCGAATGGCGCTGATGGCTCCGCGCTCATTGGTGCTGTCTTTTTCGAGGCCGGCGGGGGTGTAGGATTTGGAAACCGTGGCGGTATCGCCCGGGTAGGTGGAATTGGTGATGGTGGTAGTGAGGGGGCGGTTTTCCGCGTCGTAGGTGAGTGTGGTGAGCATCCCCGCGGGATCGGTTTCCTTCCAGACAGTGCCGGTGGGGTTGTAGATGCGGGTGGTCTCGGCGTAGAGGTCGGCTTCGTACTCGTGCTTTTCCAGCACGGAGCGGTAGAGGGCATCGTAAGTGAAGTGGCTCCTGGCGAAGGTGGGACCGGACGGGCCAGCGAGCACTTTCGGGTGAATGATGGTAGTGGGTTTGAACCCGGAGGTATCGAAGGCGGTGCTGCCGCAGAAGTGATGGATGTCATACTCGAAACTGGTGACGAAGGCGTGGAGCTTCTGCGTCTCGAGCGGCGTGCTGAAAGGCGGGGTGAGGGCCCGCTCTTTCCACACCAGACTGTCGGTAGGGCGCTGGATGGCGTCGTAAAAGGTGCGGGAGACATTCCCGTTGGGGTCGATAGTCTGGGTGCGGGAGCCGACGCGGTTATAAAGATAGCTGGTCTCCAGATAAAGGGGATCCATCGTGAGGGGATCGCTGCCAATGACTTTGCGCAGATGCTTAATCCGGTTTTCGCCGTCATAGACAAATTCCGTGCGGGAGCCGTTTTCGTCGGTCTCAGCGACTTTGTTGCCGCGGGCGTCGTAGTCGAGGGTCCTGGCAGCTAGTTGAACAGTGCCGGTGCCGAAAAAGGCGACAGCATCAAGGCGGTTGGCTGTGTCGTAGTGAAAATCGGTGCGGTTGCCGGCACCGTCAGTGGTGCGGGTGCGGTTTCCATTTTCATCATGCTCATGAATGGCGCGCGAGAACTGGCCGGCTGTGTCTTCGGCTCCGCGAACTTCACGATGCGTATAGCCCCATGCGTCAGGCGTAAAGGTCTCCACCATATCGGGTGTGGAACCATCGGGAAGGATCAGGCCATTTTTCGTGGTGCGGCTCGTAAGGAAAGAACGGAAAACCGGGTGATAGTCAAAAACCGTGTGGCGTACTAATTGTGGTGCTGGAGGGGTTCCCGTGGGGGCTGTCCATACCTTCTCTGATGTGCGGTTGCCGGTCGCAGGATCAATCTCGTAGGCAGTGATGCGGTCTTCCTCGTCTTTGACGCGAATCATGATACGGGAAGCTCCGAGATTCGGGTCGGTGCTGTAGTAGGTGAATTCGCGGCGGTAGCTGAGCGCATTGATCTGCGCAGTGGGATCGGGGTAGAATTTAAAAAACCAGCCTGCGGGTGCCGCTGTGGCCAGCCATTCAAGGCCGTGAACCTGGGCAATGTCCCATGCATCCGTATGCTCCCACTCAGTGAGGCTGCCGCAGAAATCGAGCAAAGTGCGGGTGGCGAGGCCGGCCAGAGCGTTGTAGGTGGCTGACTCTGTAATATTGAGAAGCGGATGGTCCGGATCCGGCAATGGATGAATAACCGTCACCCGTGTCCAGAGTACGAGCCACTCCAGGTTCCGCTGCTGCTCCTCTGAGGGAAAGAGCAGGCGCTGAATTTCATCGGCCTGGTAGATGACATGTTCGTCAAAGACCCAGCGGCGGACATAGCCCTCTCCATCAATGACGGCGCGGAAGACGGGCTCGACATCGAAGTTATAACCGGAATTTTCGGGAAGAAGGAGTTCGGGCGGCACTCCGTTGGTGTTTATTCTACCAAGGGCATCATCACGTAGAGGTGACCAAAAGGAGGTGGACTCCGGTCCGGCGATAATGCGCACAAAGGCCCGGAGACCGGCTTTGTTATACCAGCCCTGCGGCTCCAGCTTTGGATTGTCGCTGTAAGCTTGTTGGAACTGATTGAAGAGGTAGTGGAAGCGGTAACCAATGCCGGCGCTGTCTCTCAGTGCTCCCAGGTTGGTGTGGAAGAAATACTGGGTGGGATCTGCGGGATCGGCAGGATTGGTGTCCTCTTCGATTTCTGTAATCCATTCATAGTCAGTCAGCATGCCTTCCGGCCGCAGCACTTTGGTCAGTGGCCGGAACAGGATGGGTGTGGCTTTTATTGCTGGAGGAACGCTCGGTTTGAGGACGACGGGATCGTCATAAAACGTGGGATCGACCGGTGAGTAGGTATAAAGTGTGGCGTGCTCCTCCAGCATTTCCCCGGAAGAGGCATGGGCGCGCGGTGGATAGACTTTAAGCACCCGGCGGACGGATGCGGCTGAGATGCCGGAACTGGTGGGTGGTAGCGGGACTCGCTCGGAGCGAATGGTGATGGTGCGTTCCGGAACAGTGGCGGGCGTGACATTAGTGGAGACAATGCGACTGGGCAGGAGGGTGAGCGGCAACCCGGAAATGAGCCCGCCCTCACGCAGCCAGTCTGTTGGGCTGTTGCCAACCGCATCCAGTTCATAGCGCAATTCATTGCCAAACCTGTCCTCTACTTTGGTGAGACGTGCATAGAAGTAGTATTGCACAGGATCCACTGGGGGTGGCTCTCCCGGCTCGGGAACAGGTGGCGGCAGGGGGCTGGTGCGGTAGCTGCGGGAAACAGCGGTGTTTTCGTAATGCAGAGTCGTCCCAAATTTGCGCCGGAAGCGGAAGGTCCATTGAGGCATTGAGGCGATGACATCGTCCGGGTCCACATCGCCGGCTCCGCTGACAACTTCGAGAGAGCAGAGGTAATTGTCCTGCTCGGTTCGATTTGACGGCATAGGAAGAAAGAACGGACGGGGCGGCGGTGGCGGACTGCCTGGAGTAGGCGGTTCCTCCCTCCTCCAAATAAGCACGAAGCGGTAACTGGTGCCGTTTTCATCAATAACATCCACCCAGTCCGGCTCGGATTTGCTGTCCGTAACAAGAAAGCCAAAACGAATGTGCGGGCAGAGGTTGGTATCCCAGCAGGGGCCAAAAGGTTTATTGGGCAGTTCCCAGGGCTTGAGGCCTGGATGGGTGCCCCACACTTCAGGTGAGAGAATGCGCTGAACGGTCAGCGTCAATTCATTGCCGGGAAGAGGGATATAAACATCGGAAACGGAGTGGCGCAGCGCCAGATCGAATACATCCACATAGGATTCTTCGTGCTCGGCATCCGTCTCCTCTTTGGCCTGCGGCTTTTCGTCGGGAATGGGAAGGCCATTAAAGGCGGCTTTGCGGAACAGTCGCCCGGTGATGCCGTGTGTGTTGATGGTCATCCCCTGTGGGGGCTTATTCCCTGAGCCGCTGCCGCTGGAACTCGAACTGGAGGAACTGCTGCTACTGCTGGACGAAGAAGCGGAGCTGGAACTGGAGCCGCCATGGTTCGGACCTCCGGAAGAACTGGAGCTTCCTCCTCCACCCCCGGAGCCTGAGGAATTTGAATGCTGATCAGTGGAACCGGAAGAGGCGGATGGGAGGGACATAACAAACAGGAGATTTATCGAACTATAGAGAGCCGGAGTCGTGAATATGTTCAAGTTTTTTGTCACGACTTTAAAGAATTTCTGCGAATGGAGGCGGCCGGTCGGGGTGCTGGCAGTTCAGGCCGCCTCTCCGAAAGGTTTATGCAAACATTACTTTATTACGTAGTTTTCAGTTCTTGCCGGGAGGTGTGCAGTGCGCCCGGCCTTGTGTGATAAGTGGTGGAGATTGAATGCTGAAGAATTTGTTTCGGCTATCGGACTGCGGATCTGGCCTGATATTCATCTTGCTGCCGCACATCGGGGCAGGGCCGCAGTGCGCATGTTCGTTTGACCCACGGGGGCGGGGCGGGTAGCGGGGCGGCTGAACTGCCTGCAAATTATGACAATCATTGATGGAAAAGCCTGTGCCGCGCGAGTCCTTGCCGACTGCAAAACGGAAATTGATGCCCTGAAGGGCCGCGGCCTGCAGCCTGGGCTGGCGGTGGTGCTGGTGGGGGAGGACCCGGCTAGCCGGGCGTATGTGGGCTCCAAGGTGCGCACCTGCGGGGAGCTGGGGATGGTATCGAAGAAGATCGAGCTGCCGGCGTCTGCCACGCAGGAGGAGGTGCTGGCGGTGGTGCGGGAGTTGAATGCCGACGCGAGCATCCATGGCATTCTGGTGCAGTCGCCGCCGCCGCCGCAGATCGACGAGGCGGCCATCGTGCGGGCGATAGACCCGGCGAAGGATGTGGATGGATTCCATCCGGAGAATGTGGCGCGTCTGGCCTTGGAGGATCCCACCGCCTTTGTGCCCTGCACGCCGCTGGGCTGTCAGCGGCTGCTCGTGGATTACAATATTCCCACGCAGGGGGCGAATGTGGTGATCATCGGGCGCAGCATGATCGTGGGGAAGCCGCTGGCGCTGCTGCTCATGGCCAAAGGCAAGGGCGGGGACGCGACGGTGACGGTGGCGCACAGCCGCAGCCGCGATCTCCCGCAGATCTGCCGCGGGGCGGATATCCTCATCGCGGCGATCGGGCGGCCGGGGTTTGTGACGGCGGATTTTGTCAAAGAGGGAGCGGTGGTCATTGATGTGGGCATCAACCGCGTGGCGGATGCGACGGCGAAGAGCGGCTACCGCATCGTGGGCGATGTGGACTACGCGGCCGTGGCGCCGCGGTGCTCGGCCATTACTCCGGTGCCGGGTGGCGTGGGGCCCATGACGATCGCCATGCTGATGTCGAACACGATCAAGGCGGCCAAATTGCTGGCCGGCATCTGACCGGCGGGGGGCTACTGGCTGGTGCGCATGTCCTGCACCAGCATCTGCACGGTGGTCTCGCCGCGGAAGGTGTTGCGGTCCACATAGAAGGCGACATCCCAGGGCGGCGGGGGGAGTTTCTCGTGCGCGCCGTTGAACCAGATGCCGCTCTTGGTGGTGCCGTCCTGGTAGAAGTCGAACTTCCAGTGCCGCTCGCGGAGGAGGCGCGGTTCATTGACCGGCTGCACGCCGCGCACCATGAAGAGCGGCCGCGGATTCGCCTGACCAAACGGCTGGAGCCGCTCATAGGTGTCGAGGAACTCGAGGCTTAGCTCGGCGAGGCGGGTCTCGGCGTCGATGTAGAGCTTGGGCTCCAGTTGCCCGCCGGTAAGCTGGCGGGCGATGCTCCCGGCGAAGCGCTCGCGGAAGGATGCGATGTTTTCTGCGCGAATGGTCATGCCGGCGGCGGCTTCGTGTCCGCCACCCGCCATGAGCAGGTCTCGGCAGTCGTCGAGGGCGGCGATGAGGGACACGCCTTCCACACTGCGGCCGCTGCCTTTAGCGATGCCTTCGGCATCAATGGCGAGCACGAAAATCGGGCGGTGGAACTTCCGCATGAGGCGCGCGGCCACAATGCCGACGACGCCCGGATGCCAGGCCGGGGAGGCGAGCACGAGGCCGCAGGGGTCGGAATCGGCGGTGAGCCGCAGGGCCATTTCCTGGGCTTCCTGCTGCATGGTGTGCTCCACGTTCTGGCGGTCGCGGTTATGACTGTCGAGAAGCTGCGCGAGGTCCATGGCGTCCTCGCGTGTCTCGGCGAGGAGGAGGTCGAGGGCGGTCTGTGCGGTATCGAGCCGCCCGGCGGCATTGAGGCGCGGGCCGAGGCGGAATCCGAGGTCCATGCTGTCGAGCGGGGACTTGACGCCGGCGACTTCGATGAGGGCGCGCAGGCCTTCGCGGCGCGAGTTTTCCATGATCTGGAGGCCTTTGCGCACGAACATGCGGTTCTCATCCACCAGGGGCACGATGTCGGCGACGGTGGCGAGGGCGACGACGTCGAGGTGGTCTTTGAGTTCAAAGCCAGGCGCGCGGCGGCGTTTGCCCATGGCGTGACCCAATTTAAAAACCACGCCGGCGCTGCACAGGTAGTGGAAGGTGTCCGCCAGCTTGGGATTCACGACAGGGCAGGGGGGCAGCCGGGCGGGATCGGGCTCATGGTGATCGAGGACCACCATTTCGATGCCCTGGGCCAGGAGCCACTCGGATTCCGTGCGGGAGGAGGTGCCGCAGTCCACGGCGATGAGCAGGTCCACCGGGCCTTCGCCGAGGCAGCGCTCCAGGCCGTCGCGCGAGACGCCGTAGCCTTCCTCCATGCGCAGCGGGAGAAAGCACCGGGCCTGGAGACCATAGGCATCGAGAATGGTGCGGAGCAGGGTGAGGGAGGAAACGCCGTCCACATCGTAGTCGCCGTAAAGGACGACGCGCTCCTGGCGGTCGATGGCCTGAAAGATGCGCTCCACCGCTGCTTCCATATTCGGCAGGGAAAAAGGATCGCTCAATTCCCGCAGCCGTGGGTTGAGGTAACGCTCCACAGCTTCCGCACTGCCCGGGTCGCGCTGGGCGATGAGCCGCATGACAAGCGGCGACAAAACACCGCCCTGCCACGCCTGAACGTGCCGGAGTGCCTCTTCGGCAACCGGCCTCAGGATCCATTGTGGTGCGGGTAGAGTCAGCATGTGAACCTTTCCCCATACACGCATTTCCCGGGCCGCAAATCCATTTTCAGGATGTGGTGCTGTGAGGCCGCGGTGACTGTGCTGCGGCGATGGTTTCGGGCGGTAAATGCGGCCGGACCGGTGCTCGCGAAAAGCCGAAACGGGCATTTGCGCTCCGGGAGATTGGTGCCATACTCGCGCCCCTTTCCGCTCTGTTCCCGCTCCGTTGGGGCGTTTTTGATGGTCAGAGATGGAACTTTTTCGACTCCGACACTTGCCGTTTTTATATGAATTCCCGTATCCGTAACATTGCCATTATTGCCCACGTTGACCACGGCAAGACCACCCTCGTGGACAAGCTGCTGCGCGCCGGCGGGGCCTTTCGTGACAACCAGGTCGTCGCTGAGCGCAGCATGGACAACATGGATCTGGAGCGCGAGAAGGGGATTACGATCCGGGCGAAGAACACCTCCGTGCACTGGGGCGACCGCATTATCAATATCGTGGACACCCCGGGCCACGCGGACTTTGGCGCGGAAGTGGAGCGCGTCATGAAGATGGTGGATGGTGTGCTCCTCGTGGTGGACGCCTACGAAGGCCCGCAGGCGCAAACGCGCTTCGTCCTGCGCAAGGCCCTCCAGGAGGGACTGAAGGTGCTCATCGTCGTCAATAAGATCGACCGCCCGCACGCGGAGCCGGCTGCGATGCACGACAAAGTGTTGGAGCTGCTCCTCGAACTCGATGCGACGGAGGACCAGTTCGATGCGCCGACATTCTACGGCTCCGCCCGTGACGGTTACTTTAAGGAAAGGCTGGAGGACGAGAATGTGGACATGATGCCGCTGCTCGAAGGCATCTGGAAGCATGTGCCGGCTCCCAATGTGGATGAGAACGCTCCCTTCCGCATGCTGGCCAGCAACATCGCGTGGGACGACTACGTCGGCCGTGTCGCCATGGGCAAAGTGCTCGCGGGCAAAGTCACGAAGGGCGACACCGTTTATCTGCTTCGCAAAGACGGCTCCAAAGTCCGCAGCAAGATCACCCGTATTTTCGAATACACCGCCCTGCAGACGAATCAGGCCGAAGAGGCTATCGCAGGCAACATCGTGGGGCTCGCGGGGTTTGAAGATGTGGACATCGGCGAAACGCTGACCGGCGATGAAAACGGCGAACCGATTCCCTTCGTGGACATCGACCCGCCGACCGTCAGTATGGAGTTCGCCGTGAACGACAGCCCGGGTGCCGGCCGCGAAGGCAAATATGTGACGAGCCGCCAGATTCGTGACCGCCTCATGCGTGAGGTGAAGACCAACATCTCCATTTTCGTGAGCGATACCGATCTCGCCGGGGTCTTTGCCGTGAGTGCCCGTGGCGCCATGCAGATCGCCGTGCTGGTCGAGCAAATGCGCCGTGAGGGCTTCGAACTGCTCGTGAGCCGTCCGAACGTCATCACCAAGAAGGACGAAGATGGCACCACGCTGGAGCCGTTTGAAACCCTCTACATTGAAGTGCCCGAGGAATACGTGAACGGCGTGCTCAAGCGCATCAACGACCGCCGCGGCATTCTCGTGAACATGGTTCCGCACAAGACGAGCAGCTTCATCGAAGCTGAAATCAGCACCCGCGGCCTCATCGGGTTCGAATACGATCTCATGAACCTGACGAGCGGTCACGGTGTCATGAGCCACCTCTTCAAACACTACGCTCCATGGGCCGGTGCTATCGTCACCCGCACCACCGGCACCCTGGTGAGCATGGAAACCGGTGAAGCCACGCCGTATTCCCTCGAAGACATTCAGGTCCGCGGGAAGCTCTTCGTGGCCCCCGGAGACACCGTTTACGCCGGTATGCTCGTCGGCGAAAACCCGCGCGCCGACGACCTGCCGGTGAACCCAACGAAGGCGAAGCAGCTCACCAACTTCCGCAGCGCCGGGAGTGAGAAGGGCGACGGTCTCACGCCGCCCATTCGTTTTAGTCTGGAACGTGCGATTGAATACATCGCTGCCGATGAACTCGTGGAGGCTACGCCGAAGAACATTCGTCTGCGTAAACGCATCCTCGATGCCAGCGAGCGCCGGCGCATTCAGAAGCGTGAAGAGGCGCTCTCCGGCGTGTAGTTTAGCTGCCCGTTAGCGCAGGATTTGCGCGGATGCACGCATCTCAGGAAGCGAACCCAACGTTGCGCTTCCGCAGCTCCCGCATAGCATGGCGGCGGTCTCATTCCACCCCGACGATTCATGTCCGCCGCGCCAGCAACATCCCCCGCCATCGCCAAAGCATCGCTTCCGCCGCCGGTCCCTCTAACCGTCCGCCGGTTCCGTCAGCCGAAAAAGAATATCCCCCAAACCAAGTGGGAGCGTGACCGCATTCTGAATCATATCCGGGCCTATGTGGAACGGGAGCGCCCCGTGCCGCCGCTGCCGCAGGAGGATCTCGTCGCCCATGCCGAACGAATCGTGGCGGAACTGGGATTGGACCCGGTCTATCGTGACTACACCGGCGTGCTGTTCAGCAACGAGCTGTGGCGTGAATCGCTGGCCACCATTCCCTACGAGCGCCGCCTCCTCCTCATGCCAAAGTGCCTGAGGGTGGAGAGCAAATGCCCCGCGCCCTTCGATGAGTTCGGCCTGCTCTGTAAACAGTGCGGCCTCTGCACGATTCAGGACTTCCAAAACGAAGCCGAGCGCCTCGGCTACGCCGTGCTCGTTGCCGAAGGCAGTGCCATCGTGATGAGCCTCATTCAGACAGGCAAAATCGAGGCGATCGTCGGTATTTCCTGTCTGCCGGTGCTGGAACGCACGTTCCCCTATGTGGAAGCCGCCGCGATTCCCGCCGTTGCGGTCCCTTTGCTTCAGGATGACTGCATCGACACGACCGTTGATATCGACTGGGTGTGGGATTACATCCACCTCACCAGCGACGACAAAACCCGGCGGCTTAATTTGAACGCGCTGCATGATGAAGTGCGCGGCTGGTTCACCCGGGACAGCCTCGACTCGTTAATGGGCCCGGCTGACGGGGTGGCGGAGGAGATGGCGCGCGACTGGCTGGCCCGTGCCGGCAAACGCTGGCGGCCTTTCCTCGCGGTCGCGGTGAGTCAGGCCCTGCGGTCGAACGCCGAGGCCCCGCTCACGGACTCTATCAAAAAGATCGCCGTGGCCGTAGAGTGCTTTCACAAGGCGTCGCTCATTCACGACGACATCGAAGACGGTGACGAAAAGCGCTACGATGAACCGGCGCTCCACGCGGAGCACGGTATTCCGTGCGCACTGAATGCCGGCGACCTTCTCATCGGTGAAGGATACCGTCTGCTGGCGGACGCCGGAGTGCCCGCGGCCTCACTGGGGGCGATGATCCGCATTGCGAGCATGGGTCAGGCGGAACTGTGCCGCGGGCAGGGGATCGAACTCGCCTGGCAGCGGAATCCGCAGCCGCTGTCCCCCACGCAGGTTCTGGAAATTTTCCGCCGCAAGACCTCGCCCGCTTTCTCGGTCGCGCTGCACCTTGGCGCCGCCCATGCCGGACAGCTGGATGATGTGGAGGAGTCCCTCACCGCTTTCAGTGAAGCCCTGGGCATTGCCTATCAGATCCGGGATGATCTTGACGACCGTGCCGAGGATACCAGTGCGGCCAATGTGGCAGTGCACCCGAACATCATTGAAGCAACGGCCCGCGAGCGGTTCAAAGGGAACATGGAAGAGGCCGTCGAGAGTGTGATGATGCTGCTGGAGCGCTACAAGGAGCAGTCGGTACGCGCGCTTCAGGATCTGGAGAATCCTAATCTGAAAGGGCTGCTCCGTCGCATTGTCGGCAAGATGTTTAATGAACTCGAAATCAAAGGCTGGTGCCGTGAGTTCGAGGTGAAGAACGGTTCGGTTGCTCCATCCGCTTGAGGCGCGCCTGCATATTCAACTGTAAAACTAAAACGCCCTTCGGAGGAATCTCCGAAGGGCGTTTTTATTGAATCTGTTTTGCCAGCCGGGATTACCAGCCCCAGCGCGGACGCGGGCGGTAGTAGTGGTGGTGATGGCTGTCGTTGTTGTTGGCAATGATCGCGGCAGCACCGAGAGCGGCGGCACCTACGGCCACAGCGGTGGCGGTGTTGGCATTCTGCTGCTGCTGGCCGGCGTCAGCGATACGCAGGTCGGTCATGCGGCGCTCATATTTGCTGCGGGAGATTTCCCCGTTGCGGTAGGCATGATCGACAGCTGCCATCTGAGCCTGATAGGGGGAAGTTCAGGCATCGATCAGGGCAGCTATGCGCAGGACAGTAATGGGGCGAATCAACGTCTTCATTAGGTATCCTTGGCGGTTGAGTTTGTTCCGGACGAAACAGACGCCCGTCCTATGCCGGAATAGTTGCTGAATGCCTGCTGATGCAATTCCGCAGTTCATAGACGAACAAAATAATGTCTGAGAAATCCTGACAGTTAGCTGCGCCGAAATTCTGTGGGAGTCACGCCCGTGGCGGAGCGAAAGGCCCTCGTGAATGCGCTGTGGTCGTAGAACCCGCATTCCACGGCGATCTCTGCAACACTCAGCCGTGTTTCGCTGAGCAGCCGTGACGCCGCCGCCAGCCTGGTTTGACTGATCAACTGCACCGGGCTGAGCTGATAAATTCTTTTGATGATTCTCGCAAACCTCGGCGGGCTGATGCCGGCCTTATCCGCAAGGGTTGCAGGGGTGAGTGCGCTGCCATAGTTCTCCTCCAGATGGTCCAGCGCTCCGGTGAGGCTGGCCGGCATGCCTTCCTTGTCCCCTGGAGAGCGCAGATCACGGGACAGTCCAATGAGGCCGGTGATCTCGCCATGAGCGTTGCGAAGCGGCAGTTTGGTCGTCAGGCACCAACCCTCGCGGCCGCGGCGCTGCCAGTGCAGCTCCAGCCGGTCCAGTATAGCGCGGCCGGTGCGCAGCACTTGTGCATCCTGCGCGGCATACCGCGTCGCCAGCGCCGCAGGAAATAAATCGTGGACCGTGCGGCCTTTGAGTTTTTCCGGGTCGCCGCAGCCGCAGCGTTCCGCGAGGGGGCGGTTGGCCGTCAAATACCGTCCGGCATGGTCTTTGACGAAGAAAACCACGTCCGGCAGCCGGTCGAACAGGCTGCGCAATCCCTCGACGGCGATGGCGCCGTTTTCGCAGAGCAACGCGGAAAGCGCCGCAGATGTGCCGGATTTCACAGATGGCATGGTGATTCAATCCAAGCAGGGGCTTGTCTCCTGTGCAAGAAGTGGAACAGTCACATCACTTTCACAACCCGCACATCCCACCCTTTACCATGCCTCACTGGACCGGAGTATTCCCCGCCATCACCACCCAAATGCATCAGGACGGTTCGCTTGATATCGAAGCGACTGCCCGTCACGCCGAAGTCCTGCTCGCTTCGGGCATCAAGGGCCTCATCTTCCTCGGCTCGCTCGGCGAAAACCAGCCGATGACCGCAGACGAGAAGCGCCTTGTCATTGGTGAAATGGTGAAGGCCGTGAAGGGCCGCGTGCCCGTGCTCAGCGGCGTGGCCGAAACCAGCACCTGCGAGGCCGTGCGCTATGTGCGCGATTTGGAAACGCTCGGCGCGGACGGCTTCATGCTCATGCCCGCCATGCTCTACAAAGGCGCGCCGGATGAAACGCTCGCGCACTTCCGCACCGTGGCCCGCTCCACCGGCCTGCCGATCATGATTTATAACAACCCCATCAGCTACGCGAACGACATCACTCCGGAGATGCTGCTCCAGCTTTCGGATGAGAAGAACCTCGTCGCGCTCAAGGAAAGCGCGGGCGACACGCGCCGCATCACGGACATTCACAACATCGTCGGCGACCGCTACGCGCTCTTCACCGGCGTGGACAACCTCATGCTGGAAAGCGCCGTGCTCGGTCTCGACGGCTGGGTCGCCGGCAGCGGCATCGCCTTCCCCATGGAGAATCAATACCTCTGGGAACTTACCCGCGCCGGAAAGTGGGCGGAAGCGCAGGCCATCTACCGCTGGTTTACCCCGCTCCTGCATCTGGATGTGAGCACGAAGTTCGTGCAGTATATCAAGCTTGCCGTGCAGGAGGTGGGTCTCGGCAAAGAATGGACCCGCGCCCCGCGTCTCCCGCTCACCGGTGCCGAGCGCGAGCGTGTGCTGAAGATCATCCACGACGGCATCGCCGCCCGTCCGCAGATTCCGGGGGACTGGAAGCCGGGGACGTGGAGTTGAACAGGCCATGCATCCGGTGATTTTCTCGCTGTGCTGCTTTGCGGCGATTGTCGGTGCGATGGTGCTGGCAAAGTTGACTGGAGTTTGGCGGACTCATTGGGGCGTAATTGTAATGGTCTGTGTGCTCCTGGCGTTTGGCGTCTTATTCACTTGGATTCTATTCAGGAAGTTTGTCCGGTTCGATTAGTTCATTCTGATTTCTGCCAATGCACCGCATCCAAATCATCGACAGTCACACCGGCGGCGAGCCCACGCGCGTCGTCATCAGCGGCGGACCGGAGTCAGTGGCTCGGGCTTCCAGCCCGAAGATTACTGGGGCAACTTCGGGCAGGATGCCCGAGCCACGGTTGAGCAGCATCGCCGAGCGTCTCGAAATCTTCCGCACGCAGCACGACCGCTTCCGTTCCGCCGTGGTGAATGAACCGCGCGGCTCCGATGTGCTCGTGGGGGCACTGCTCTGCGAACCGGTGGACCTGGCGAACTGCTGCGGCGTGATCTTCTTCAACAACGTCGGCGTTCTCGGCATGTGCGGGCACGGAACTATCGGACTCGTGGTCACGCTTGCGCACATGGGACGCATCGGGCCAGGAGAGCACCGCATCGAGACTTGCGTGGGTGTCGTCACCGCCACGCTGCACGCCGATGGCTCTGTCTCCGTCCGCAATGTGCCGTCCTACCGCAAAGCCAAAGCCGTCACCGTGGACGTGCCCGGCATTGGTCAGGTGACCGGCGACATCGCGTGGAGCGGCAACTGGTTCTTTCTCGTCTGCGATCACGGCTACGAGCTCACGCTGGCGAATGTGGACGCCCTCACCGACGCCACCTGGCGCATGCGTCAGGCAGTGAATGCCCAGGGATTCCCCGAAGTTGACCACGTCGAACTCTTCGGCCCGCCCGCCGACCCCGCGAACCACAGCCGCAACTTTGTGCTTTGCCCCGGCAAAGCCTACGACCGCTCGCCCTGCGGCACCGGCACCAGCGCCAAACTCGCCTGCCTCTACGCCGACGGCAAACTCGCCCCCGGCCAGCAATGGCGGCAGGAAAGCATCATCGGCAGCGTCTTCACCGGCACCGTTGAGCCCGAGGGGGAACACGTGATTCCCACGATCACTGGCCGCGCCTGGGTGAATGCCGAAGCCACCCTGCTGCTGGACGATACGGATCCCTTCCGGGACGGCATCAGACACGACTCATGAGTAAACACATCCTCATCACCGGCGGCGGCATCATTGGGCTCTGCGCGGCTTATTATTGTCAGCAGCGCGGGCATCGTGTGACGGTCATTGACCGCAAACCCCGGCAGCGCGACGGCTGTTCGTATGGGAATGCCGGCATGATTGTGCCCAGCCATTTCATTCCGCTCGCTGCGCCGGGCATGGTGAAGCTGGGGCTCAAATGGATGTGGAATCCCGAGTCCCCCTTCTACATCAAGCCCCGGCTCTCCGCCGGCCTCATCGCGTGGGCGTGGAAATTCTGGCGCGCTTCCAACAAGCCTCATGTGGACCGCTGCGCACCGCTGCTACGCGATCTCAATTTCCAAAGCCGAGCCCTCTACGAAGAGCTGGCCGCGCAGGGACACGAGTTCAGTTTCGTCACGAAGGGCCTCGTCATGCTCTGCAAGGAACAGCGTGCCCTGGAAGAGGAAGGTCACATGGCGGAGCAGGCACGCGCGCTCGGCGTTCCGGCGGAAGTGCTCGATGCCAAAGGCATGGCCGCACTGGAGCCGGATGTGACGATGGACATCGCCGGTGGCGTCTATTTTCCAAAGGACTGCCACCTCTCCCCCGGCAAACTCATGGCCAGCCTCGAAGCCGCCCTTCTCAATGGCGGCGCAGAGTTTCACTGGGAAACGGAAGTCACCGGCTTCGTCCGCGAAGGCCGCCGCATCGCTGCCGTGAAAACCATTCACGGCGACCGCACGGCGGATGAAGTCGTTATCGCGGGCGGTTCATGGTCCCCGCTGCTGGCGGAAGGACTCAATCTGCAACTGCCCATGCAGGCAGGAAAGGGCTACAGCCTCACCGTGCCGAACCCACGCGAACTGCCGCAAATCTGCAGCATCCTCACTGAAGCCCGTGTGGCCGTCACCCCGATGGATGGCGCGCTGCGGTTTGGCGGCACCATGGAGATTTCCGGCCTCAACGAGGACATCTCAACCCGTCGTGTGCAGGGCATCATCAAAGCCGCGCCCCGCTACTATCCCGCTTTTAAACCAGCGGACTTCGCCGGCATTCAGCCGTGGCGCGGACTCCGCCCATGCAGCCCCGACGGCATGCCCTATATGGGCCGCACCTCCCGCTGGAGCAACGTCATTATCGCCAGCGGTCACGCCATGATGGGCCTCAGTCTCGGTCCCGTGAGCGGTAAAATGATCGCGGAATGCGTGGACGGCACAGAACTCCCCGCGCTGCTTTCGCCCGACCGCTACTAAGTGCAGGGCATCTTCGTCAACTTGAGGCGGCGCCCGGGAGAGTCAGCCGGCCAGGTTGCGCTAAGAGACAAAAAACCCGCGCGAAGCATGCCTCGCGCGGGTTGATGAAGTTTGATCCGTTTAGCGGCTCATCGGGAGTCCGAAAGGTGTCGAGATGTCATTGGGGCCGGTGGGCCGATTCCAGGACAAATCACTTTCGTCTTCACCGGGAAGTGGCGGGCGCTTTTTCTTCTTCGGCTCCGTGGATTCACAGGAAGCTGTCACAAGGGAGGCGACCGCGACGAAGGCGATCATCAGTGAACGTGTCGTAAGCTTCATAAGTCCGAATCCGGTAGCGAATGCTTACTGAACGGAGTTCTCGAAAATCACCTGATCGCCCGGCATTATTTGCATGCCAGGGGCGAGGCTCTTCAGATCAATGTCCGCGATAGTCTGATTGTTCTCGATAATCGCGGTATTGAGTTTGCCTATCAGTTGGCCGGAGCGCTTCACGAGAAGGCGCGCATCCATCGTAAGGCCATCGGCGCGGCCGCAGTTGATGACGACGAAGGAAAACTCCGGATTGACGACTGAAATGGTGGAGGAACTGCCGCCGAGCTTGATTGCTTGGAGACGGGCTGTTTGCTGTGCTTTGAGACGGCCGGAAAGATCGTCGCTCTCAGCGGCGGCCTTCTTGTTCACTTCCAGTTCCTTCTTCAGCGTTTCAAGTTCCTGGCTGAGGGCATCGGTTTCACCTTTGAGTGCTTCCACTTTGGCCAGCACTTCTTCGGGGGTGCCGTCGCGGCCGATGATAGCCTTGATTTCAGCCTCCATTTGGGTACGCTTGTTCAAAATATCCTCGATCTCCTTTTTCACCTGTTTGAGGGTGTCGTCGAGTTCATTGGTTTCCCGGGTCAGCTTGACGGTAGCTGTTTTCTCATCTTTCGCCTTCCCCATGGTATCCCTCCACTCACCCCAAATGGTGGTGGTTTCGGCGTTCACCTTTTCCACGTTTTCGTGGATGGTGACGATTTCACGATTGTTCCGGTTTTTGTCGTTGCGGGCTTCCAGCAGTGAGGTGCGGGTCATGTAGGCCAGCACGGCTGCGGCACCGATGCCAAGAAGAGAAATAGCGAAGAGAATCTTCATGCAGTTAAAAGGAATGAAACAGTTTCAGCGGTATTAGTTGCCGGAGCTTTCCTCCATGGGAGCGTCAGCAGCGGGGGCCGGGGTTTCGGCGGCGGGTGCTTCAGCGGCAGGGGCCGCAGGGGCATCAGCAGCAGGTGCGGCAAATGGATCGGCAGGATCCGCCGCTGGAGCGCCGCTTTCTGCGGGGGCTGCGGCTTCTTTCTTTTCTTCAGTCTTTTCGGTGCCTGCAGCGGCTGCGAGGGAGCGCGGGGTGGATGCGTTGTTCACGACAACGAGGTCGCCGGGAAGGATGCTGTCACCAGCGGCAACAGAGCCGGGGACGACTTCGCAGATGGAGCGATTTTGCTCAATGTGAGTGACAACGAGGCGGCCCACGGTGGATTCGCCGCGCATGACATCGAACTTAGCCTGCTTGACGACGCGGCTGGCGTTGCCTTCAGCCAAAACTACGAAGCCGAGGTCCGGATTGACGGCTGCGACACGGGTACGGAATTTCGGGTCCATCGTCCCGGTCTTTTGCCAGAGATCCAGTTGCTTCAGGCCGGCGATGACTTTATCGGTCGCGTTCTTGTGAGCAATGGTGGAAGCGCTGGCGTCCCTGGTATTGGCAATACCGGTATCCAGAGCGGCCTTTTTGGCTTCCAGAAGTTTCAACTCGGCCACGAGGCGTTCGAGCCCACCGAGGTCCTTCAGCTTCTGTTCGAGATCCGCGAGTTCCTTGGCGGCGGTATCTTTCTCCGTGGTGGTAGTGGTCAACTCAGTATTCTTCTGGTCCTTGGCGGCCTGCGCGTCATTTTTGGCGCGGGTACTCTTTTCGAGCAACGCCTTGGAATCCGCGAGGTCTGTATCCGATTGGGCACGGGCTTCCTTGGAATCCTGTTGGTTGCGCTCGGCTGACTTTTTGTTGTTTTCCGCGGCGGCCTTCTGCTTGCGTTCAGAGAGCAGCGGGGGGCGGACCTGAGTATACATAATACCACCGGCGCTGAGGAGGATGAGGCCAGAAACAATGGAGAGTGGTTTCCACATAGGATTTTTTCTGAGGGCAGTTTGGGAAATTTGAGGTGTGTTTACAGACACTCTCCGGACAAGACAACATGAATTTGCACTGGAGTGGAGAAATTTACGGTGCCGGGGAATTTTTGGGCCGGAGAGGGTTTCAGGTTGCAGGGGGTGGGCGATGGCCCTAGTGCGGTCCTGCCGTCAGGGGCTGTGGAGTGTGGACGCGCGAACCCCGCCAGGGCCGGAAGGCAGCAACGGTAGCTTGATCCTCACTGCCGCAGTTCTCTGACGGCACTTTTTTTGCCCGGAAGCCGCGGGGGTATTGACGCCCCGCTCCGGGGCTTTTAATAATGTGGCATGTCAAATCCCGAGGTCAACCCTGCCATCCTACAACGCCTGGACGATTTTCTGGTGACCCAGGGTCTCCGGCGCACCAGGCAGCGTGACGTCATCGTGCGGGCAGCCTTTTCCACCACGGAGCATTTTACAGCAGATGAACTGTGGGTCATGGCAAAGAAGTTGGACGCCACCACGAGCCGGGCGACGCTTTACCGCACCCTTTCGCTGCTGGTGGAATGCGGGTTGCTCCGGGAAATTGATCTCGGAATGGGCCAGATGTATTACGACCCGAATTTCTTCGATCACCCGCATCACAACCACCTGATTTGTGTGGATTGTAAGAAGGTGGTCGAATTTGAGGATCAGCACATGAATATCCTTGAGGATTGCATCAGCCGGCGGCTTGGATTCAGAACGACGAGCACTTCCGTACGCATTGAGGCCAGCTGCGAGGAACTCCGTCAGCACGGGGTGTGCTCCAGCCGGAAAGAGCCGGCGGGACAAAGCTGAGGCGCAGCCCGCTCAGCGTTTTTTGGCCCGGGCGTAGCGGGCGCGGCGGCGGTCTTCCTCTGTGGATACCGGCTCAGGTTCTTTCTCAGGCGTTTCCTGACTGACGACCTCTCCGGGTGCCGCTGGACTAGGTTTGGGAATGGCAGGCGCTGTCGTGAGAGCATTTTTCACCCGGGCCGGGCGGCTTCTGACCAGTTGGGGCAGGCGCCAGCCCATCCGGGTGATGAGCGTATCCGTGAGCAGCAGGAGCAGGGCGACCGGCAGCAGCCAGCGGCGCAGGTCCGTCAGTTGTTTCATGGGCGGGCTCAGCCAGACGCTTTCCAGGTCCACCACTTCGCGGCCGCCGCTTTGCGCTGCCAGCTGCCGCAGTTCCTCCACACGGGCCGGGTCGAAGGCCCATTCTGAACTCGTTCCCACCGTGAGCGGTCCAAACGGGATGCTGTGGCTCCCCGCGAGGATGGAACCGCGCACGCTTTCCCCATCCTCCAGGTCCAGAGCCGTTTGGTAATGCCCCGGGGCCATGCGCTCCCACGTGCCCTCGCGGCGGCCTTCCGCCCGTTCCCCAAAGGCCAGCAGGATCCGGGGAGGAGCGGTGGCGAAGGTCTTCTCCCAATCGCCGGCATACATCAGGTCCAGTTCCAGACTGTTGCCTGCCAGCTGCCAGCGCAGGCCGATGTCCGGTGGCAGCGTGTCCCCGGCGAGCCATCGCGCGAGGGTTTGCAGGAAGTCCCCGTAGCCGCCCCACGAGAGCGTGGTGGCGGAAAATTCCCCGCCCAGCGGGAAGCACACGGCTGCCGTGCGCCCTGGACCGCGCTGGCCCCATGCGACGAGCGGCGCGGTGTATTCGTCTTTGGAAACCAGCGCCTGCGCGGCCCAGTCGCGGCGGTAGCTGAGATTGTAGCCGTCCACGGGACTCAGCCAGTCGAACGCCTTGCCGGAAATCTCCTGCCACTGACTGCTCGCGAGCGTGGCCGTGGGATCGGTGATGAATGTATTCCGCGTCACTGCGATGGTTTCCGCCGTGAAGACATTCGGCAGGTCGTCGGCGCGGTCGGTGAAAAAGATGCGCCCCTTGCCACGGGCCGCGACATCCTTGAGGAACGCGGCATCGCCGTCCGACTCCGTGCCCAGCGCGATGACACTCACCGTCGCGCCTTCTTTGGTCACCTCCTCCAGCAGCGACTTGTAATCCGCGCCCGGTCCATCGCCCGGCTGCTCGGCGTCCGCGGCATCGGCAAAGAGAATGATATGCCGCGTCCCGCTGTTGGTCAGCCGCAGCGCCTTCCATGCGGCCTTGAGTCCATTGTAAACAAAGATGCCGCCGCCGCCGCTCGTGATGCGCCGCGTCCGGTCGATCATCTCGCTGCGGGCGCTTTCATCGCCGATGACATCCATGGGCACCATCTCATGCGCCTCACTGTCCACGGCAAAGACCGCCACGCTGTCCTGATAGCCCATGAACTCGATCGCCTTCGCGGTGCCCTCGTTGGCGAGATCCATCTTCGTGCGCCCGCCATCCACGCCTGCGGCCATGCTGCCGGAGCGGTCGAGCACGATGGCCATGGACGACACCAGCTTCCGCTGATCCTTCTTCAACTCCATGCTCACCGGCAGCAGTTCATCGATAGAGGAGCGGAAGTAACCGCCCGCGCCGAAGCTCCGTTTGCCGCCCGCCATGAGCAGACCGCCACCCTGGGCCGTCACGAAGAAGTCCAGCGACGCGAGGAAGGCGGACGGGATTTCCCAGGACGGCACGTTATTGATAATGACGCCGCGGCAGCCGCTGAGCATCCCGGCGTGCAGCTTCGCGGGCTCCGTCACCACCTCCACACTGAACTGCCGCTGAAGCACGGCGAGCAGCGGATCATTCGTATAGCCACTGATGAGCAGGAGCCGCGGGCCGCCGGTGATTTCGATCCACGACTCATACCGGTTGTTGCCCGGGTGCGGATCATTCTCCGGCGAAATGCGCGCCTCGTAGCGCCATGAGCCGCTGCCGCCAATGCGGTCGGTGAAGCGTGCCACGCCGCGGCCTTTGGTGAGCGTCACCTTCGACTCCAGGACGGGCGTGCCGTTGCGCAGGATGGTCAGGGGCACGGAGCCGTCCGCCGGGCCGGTGATCTCGGCTTCGATGAGAAATGGCTCGGCGGTGCGCGCCCGCACGGGCAGTTGCAGACGGCGCAGGCGGAAATCGTCACCGGGCGGTTCCGGCAGCAGGCGCAGGTCGAGCGGGATGTTCTCCTTCACCAGCTGTTCGGAGAGTCCGGTGAGGCTTTCCGTGCTGTAGCCATCCGTGAAGATGAGCAGCCGCGACGCTTTCTCAGGATTCCGCAGAGCGAGGATGGTCTCGATGGCAAGGCCCGTGCGCGTCTGCCGCCGGTTGCCGGTGAAGGCGCCGCCGCCGTTTTGATCCTGGGGCACGGCATCCACGGCGAAATCCACCAGCCGCAGCGAGTCGTCCCGCGAGCGCCGCGCGGCGTCCATCAGCTTTTGCCATTCCGGCAGGCCGCGGTCGATGCGGTCCTCGGTGCTTTCCGAGCGGTCCAGCAGCACCCAGAGGTCCAGCCCGTCCTGCTGGAGACGCGCCTGGAGTTTGGCCAGCAGCGCCACGAGCACGATGAGCGCCAGCGCGCGCAGCGGCCGCCACAAAGCCAGATCCCTGCGCCACCAACCCAGCAGGGCCAGCGCCGGCAGCAGCAGCAGCCATGCAGGGGATGCGAAACTCATAGCGCGGACGGGACTCCATCACCGCCGCCCTGCAAGCGCCCTTAAACCGTCCAGTCCAGCACCACTTTCCCCGCCTGGCCGGACTTCATCGCTTCAAAGCCCTCGCGGAATTCCGTGTAGGGCAGGCGGTGCGTGATCACCGGGGAAATATCAAGCCCCGTCTGGATCATCATCGTCATCTTGTACCACGTCTCATACATCTCGCGGCCGTAGATGCCTTTGATGGTGAGCATATTGAAGATCACCTTGTCCCAGTTGATGGCAAACTGCTCCGGGAAGATCCCCAGGATGGCAATCTTCCCGCCGTGGCAGGCATTGTCCACGATGGCCTCCATCGCTTTGGGCGAGCCGCTCATCTCCAGGCTCACGTCGAATCCCTCGTGCATCCCCAGTTCCTTCTGCACTTCTGCGAGGTTCTCTTTGGAAACATCCACGGTGCGTGTCGCGCCCATGCGTTTCGCCAGTTCCAGACGCCAGGGATTGATGTCCGTCACCACCACGTGACGCGCCCCGGCGTGGCGCACAATGGCTGCGGCCATGCAGCCGATGGGGCCCGCGCCGGTGATGAGCACATCCTCCCCCAGCACGTCGAAGCTCAGCGCTGTGTGTGTGGCATTCCCCAGCGGGTCAAAGCACGAGATGATCTCCTCCGGGATCTTCGGGTCCGCCAGCCACACATTGCTCATGGGCAGCGCGATGTATTCCGCGAAGGCCCCGTCTGTATTCACCCCGATGCCCCGCGTGTGCGCGCACAGGTGGCGGCGGCCGGCCAGACAGTTGCGGCAGCGCCCGCACACCAGGTGGCCCTCGCCGCTCACCAGGTCCCCGGGCTTGAAGTCATGCACATTGCTCCCCACCTCCACGATCTCCCCGCAGAACTCATGCCCCACGATCATCCCCTGCCGTATCGTCCGCTGCGCCCACGCGTCCCATTTATAAATGTGCAGGTCCGTCCCGCAGATGGACGTCTTTCGCACCTTCACCAGCACTTCATTGATGCCCATTTCCGGTTCCGGCATGTCGCAGAGCCAGAGTCCAGGGGCCGATTCTTTTTTGACCAGTGCTTTCATGAGTGCGTGGGGGTGAGGTTTCCCGCCTCTATTCCACGATACTGGAATCTGCCAACAGGATAATGCACGCAGGCAAAAACTCCCTTTGCGGCTCCCGTGCGCCTGATATGATCCGCGCTCCCCATGCACCAGGTTTACATTCGCACATACGGCTGCCAGATGAATGAGCGCGACTCCGATCAAGTCGCGCGCATGTTTGTGGAGAGGGGCGGCTACGCCATTACCGAGGAGGAAAGCGACGCCGATGTCATTCTCATCAACACCTGCTCCGTGCGCGACCAGGCTGAGCAAAAGGCCATCGGCAAGATGGGCATGATGGGCAAACTCCGCCGCCAAAAGCCCCACGTCGTCTATGGCTTCCTCGGCTGCATGGCCCAGAGCCGCGGCGAGGAACTCCTCCAGACCATCCCCCACCTAGACCTCGTCGCCGGCACTCAGAAATACCACCGCGTGGTGGACTATGTGGACACCATTCTCAGAAAGCGCCTCGAGCGCCAGATGGACGACGAGCGCTACAGCATCGTTGATGTCGCCGAGGAGGAAGGCAGCCAGAACACCATCCGCGACCAGGAAGTCACCGCCGGTCAGGGCACCGCCTTTGTCAGCATCATGCAGGGCTGCAATATGAAGTGCACCTTCTGCATTGTCCCCTACACCCGCGGTGCCGAGCGCGCCCGCCCCATCGCGGAGATCGTGGACGAGTGCCGCCGCCTCGCCGACAGCGGCGTGAAGGAGGTCACCCTGCTCGGGCAAATCGTGAACCGCTACGCCATCAAAGAGTTCCCCACCGTCGAGGGCAAAAGCCCCTTCGTGCAGCTCCTCGACCAGATCCACGCCATCCCCGGCCTTCAGCGCATCCGCTTCACCAGCCCCCACCCCATAGGCTACCGCGACGACCTCATCAAAGCCTTCGTCCGCCTTCCCAAACTCTGCTCCCACATCCACCTCCCCCTCCAGAGCGGCAGCGAGCGCATCCTCAAGGCTATGCACCGCCCCTACACGCCCGCCCGCTTCCTTGAGATCTGTGAAAAAATGCGCACCGCCCGTCCCGATGTCGCCATTACCACCGACATCATCGTCGGCTTCCCCGGCGAGACCGAAGAAGACTACGCCGCCACCAAGGAAGTCGTCCGCCAGGCCGACTTCGCCAACGCCTTCATCTTCCGCTACAGCCCCCGCCGCGGCACCCCCGCCGCCGACCTGCCAGACGCCATCCAGCTCCCCGAGCGAGTCAAAGAAGCGCGCAACCAGGACCTCCTCGCCCTCGTCAATGCCCAGGCCAAAGCCAAGTATGTTGCCCTTGTCGGCACCGAAGCCGAAATCCTCTGCGAAGGCCCCAGCAAGACCAACGCCGAACGCCTCACCGGCCGCACCAGCCAAAACCGCATCGTCGTCTTCGACGGCCCCCGCGAACGCCTCCAGGGTCAGCTTTTCAACGTCCGCATCACCGACACTTACGGCTTCACCCTCTTCGGCGACCCCGTCCTCGCCTCCTGAGCCCATGGATGACCCCGCTCAGGACGTCAGTTCGTCCAGCGGCGGGCGTAGGCGACGAACCCGGTGGTGAAGCCATATACTTTCGGCTGGCGGACGAGTTCGCGTTTTCCGCCGCCGGCCCAGCGAGTGAAAGAAGGCTTCGGGATCCTCTGGCAGCCACTGTGAAAAGGTCAGATCACAATTCCTATACTCTGCCTACCGAGTTCCCGGCGTATCGTCGTCTTCCCACACCGGCACACCCCAGACACCAACAATGGGGCCCGGTTTCAGTATTGCTTAATTCAATTAATCCAAAACGGGCGGGGAATCATGAAGCTGCTTTTTACATTTGGTCGGACTTTCTGTAAGGAGTGAATCCGCATGCGAATTGCGGAATGGGTCGGTGGCCGCATCTGGATGCGCTGGATTTCATTCGCGGATGGCCTAAGCCTGCCGCACACCGATGCCGCACCCGAAAAAGATCATCCTGCACTGCCCGGAGGGCGCTACGCCCGGGCTGGAGGCGCTCGTGGAGGAGTTCATCCGCGACGGGGTGATCTTTGTCGGTGTGGTGGGGCCGGACTGCGCGAAGGTGGGGGACATCATCGACGAAATCGTCGTCGGTGACGGCCGCCGCGGCTATTTCATGCTCACCTCCAGTCACCCGCAGGAAACCGTGGCCGAAGCGCTCGCTTTCGCCGCGGCGCTCACGGGCGAATTCGCCGGCCCTGCGCAGGTCGTGGAACTATAAAATCCGCGCCGGGCCTGGCCGCTACTTCACCGGCGGGGACCAGGCGGCGGGCTTGGGATCGGGGACGGTGAGCGGGGCGCGGTCGCCGCGGGCTTTTTGTTCGCGGGCCATGAGGGCGAGGAGTTCGGTCACGCGGGTGGCGTGCTCTGGCTGGGCAGCGAGGTTCTTCATCTCGTGAGGATCGGCGGCGAGGTCGAAGAGTTGGGTGACGTCCACCTGCGGGTAGCGGATAAGCTTCCAGCGGCCATTGGTGATGGCGCGCTGCACGTTGCGGTAGGCGGTGAGAATGTGGCTGCGGTGCGTGGTGGTTTCGCCGCTGATGACTTTGGTGAGGCTGCGGCCCTCGCTGCCCTGCGGGGCGGCCACCTGGAGGAGTTCGCCGATGGTGGGATAGACATCGGTGAGGTAGCAGAGTGCGTCGCGTCGCTGGCCGGCGGGAATGCCGGGGCCGGCGAAGATGAGGGGCACGCGCATGCCGCTTTCGTAGAGGTTTTGTTTGCCCATGAGGCCGTGACTGCCGACGGCGAGGCCCTGGTCGCTGGCGAAGGCGATGAGCGTGTCCTCTGCGGCGCCGCTCTGCTCGAGGGCGGCGAGGATGCGGCCGACCTGCGCGTCCATGTAGGTGATGAGCGCATAGTAGTCGGCGAGTTGGCTGCGAATGTTGTCCGGCGTGCGCGGCCAGGGAGCGAGCTTTTCATCGCGCACGGTCATCTCACCGTTGTCGAAGGGATGCTGGGGCAGGAAGTCGGGCGGGAGGGG
>Ga0315905_10000163_pt1 | contig 72535 bp, 66 predicted proteins | sample LakEriMetagenome_5_FD_203522 | JGI IMG/M metagenome (GOLD analysis project Ga0315905, IMG submission 203522) | Freshwater fungal communities from buoy surface, Lake Erie, Ohio, United States - Buoy 4 MA121 | ecosystem: Environmental > Aquatic > Freshwater > Lake | place: USA: Lake Erie, Ohio...
TACTTCACAAAAGCGAAGCCAAAAAAGCCATTGTAGACTGGGGTTACAACGCCTGGGGCGGAAAGTATCCACCGTTTGACTTAGACGATGTGATTCCTACAAAAATTGGAGAAAAACTAGAATTGCCCGTATTTAATCCGGGAATTGTCATGGAAGGCGGTAGTGTTGAATTTAATGGACGTGGAACGCTACTTACAACCACTGCCTGTTTATTGAATGAAAACCGTAATCCCCATTTGAATCAAGCCCAAATTGAGGAGTATTTACACAACTTTTACGGGGTAGAACACATTCTTTGGCTTGGCGATGGAATTATTGGTGACGATACCGACGGTCATATTGATGACATTACCCGATTTGTGAATGAAGATACGGTATTGACTGTGGTGGAGGAAAATAAAAACGATGAGAATTATGGAATTCTTCAAGAAAACTTAAAATTGCTTCACAAAATGCGCTTGGAAAACGGGAAGCAATTGAATGTGGTTGAACTTCCCATGCCGAAACCGGTAATCTATGAAGATCAAATACTCCCTGCATCGTATGCTAATTTCTATATTTCCAACGAAACCGTTATTGTGCCCACGTTTCAGGATTTAAAAAATGATGATCGGGCATTGGATATAATTCAGCAATGCTTCCCTACCCGACGTGTGATAGGTATTGACTCCGTCGATCTTATTTGGGGACTCGGAAGTTTTCATTGCTTGAGCCAACAAGAACCTTCGATAATTTTATAAAAAAACAAAAGCTCCTCAATTGGAGCTTTTATATTTTTTAGTGTAAGAAATCAATGTACTCAACTAAGTAAATTGTTGCAACTCTTCAACTGAAATCCCTTCATGGGAAGCATGATACACCGCACACCCATTTCTAATCACTATGACTTGTGGCGACTGATGAATCACCTCTAATTGTGCGGCAATGGTATTGGAAATTGGACGGTACTCCAACAAATCCAAAAAGTAGGGTACCATTTTCCCCTCCAAATTCCATTGGTTTTCAAATTGGCGTAGCGCCATCCTACTAATACTACAGCGTGTACTGTGTTTAAAAACAACTACTGGTTGGGTATACGACTCTTGAAGCATTTCCTCAAATTGCCCTAAATCCCTTAGCAATCGCCATGCTATTCGTGATTCTGATTCCGATTCTTGCCCACCAAATAAAGATCCTAATAAACCCATACGTACAACATTATTTTTCTCAAAAATACAAAATATCAAATTACGACTTGAATTGGCATTTCAAATTCAACAGAATAGACAAAACGGCAGTAAAAAAATAAGAAAACATTTGATTTTCAGTCATATTGACAGCGTTTTCCACTTGGAACATTTATTGAAAGTATTGTCTTAGCGTTTTCAAAACGTGTATTTTACAACTCAAAAGAAAACCATTCTATGAATTTAAAAAACTTAACCATCAAGTCCCAAGAAGCGCTGCAACATGCCCAACAAATTGCACAGGCTTTCGGACACCAGCAACTTGAAAACGAACATCTATTTAAAGGTGTTTTAGAAGTTGACGAAAATGTAACACCGTTTTTGTTGAAAAAACTAAACGTAAATGTGGCGTTATTCCTCCGGATTTTGGAAAGCACTCTAGAAAGTTTTCCAAAAGTAACAGGTGGCGATATCATGCTTTCACGAGAGGCCAATGCATCACTAACTGAAGCCGGAATCATAGCAAAAAAAATGAACGATGAATATATTGCAATCGAACATTTAATACTAGCCCTTTTCAAATCAAAAAGCAAGGTAGCCCAAATTTTAAAAGATCAAGGGGTTACTGAAAAGGGATTAGAAGCGGCTATTGCCGAACTCCGTAAAGGAGAACGGGTAACTTCAACCTCTGCCGAAGAAACCTATAATGCGTTAAACAAATATGCAAAAAACTTAAATGCATTAGCGCAAAATGGTAAACTCGATCCCGTAATTGGCCGCGATGAAGAAATTCGACGCGTATTACAGATTTTAACCCGACGAACCAAAAACAACCCAATGCTCATTGGCGAACCGGGTGTGGGAAAAACCGCAATTGCCGAAGGTCTAGCGCATCGTATTGTTGATGGTGATGTTCCTGAAAATTTAAAAGATAAAATTGTTTATTCACTCGATATGGGCGCCCTAATTGCTGGAGCTAAATACAAAGGTGAATTTGAAGAACGCTTAAAAACGGTAGTCAAAGAAGTCACATCGGCCGAAGGAGATATTGTATTGTTTATAGATGAAATCCATACGCTTGTAGGCGCCGGTGGTGGCGAGGGAGCAATGGATGCTGCTAATATCTTGAAACCCGCGTTGGCAAGGGGAGAATTGCGCGCAATTGGGGCTACAACCCTTGACGAATACCAAAAGTATTTTGAGAAAGACAAAGCCCTAGAACGTCGTTTTCAAAAAGTCAATATAGATGAACCCGATACTGAAAGTGCGATTTCTATTTTACGGGGAATCAAAGAAAAGTATGAAACGCACCATAAAGTACGTATCAAAGATGATGCAATTATTGCCGCTGTAGAATTGTCACAACGCTATATTACCAATCGTTTCTTACCCGACAAAGCAATCGATTTGATGGATGAAGCCGCTTCAAAATTGCGAATGGAAATCAATTCCAAACCTGAAGAATTGGATGTTTTGGATCGAAAAATCATGCAATTAGAAATTGAAATTGAAGCGATTAAACGCGAACAAGATGAGATCAAATTGAAGTCGTTAGGACTTGATTTGGCGAACTTAAAAGAAGAACGAAACGAAATTTTCGCCCAATGGAAGTCGGAAAAGGAAGTGGTAGAAAACATTCAAAATGTGAAACAATCCATTGAAGATTTCAAGTTAGAAGCGGAACGTGCAGAACGTGAAGGCGATTATGGAAAAGTTGCCGAATTGCGCTATGGAAAAATTAAAGAAGCACAAGAACAACTCGATGCATTACAAATCCAACTCCAAGAAAATCAAAAAGGGGAATCCTTAATAAAAGAAGAAGTTACTCATGATGATATTGCCGAAGTCGTGGCAAAATGGACAGGGATTCCGGTAACCAAAATGCTGCAAAGTGAACGCGAAAAATTGTTGAAATTAGAAGACGAACTTCACAAACGCATTATTGGACAAGAAGAAGCCATCATCGCGATTAGCGATGCCGTACGCCGCAGTAGAGCGGGTTTGCAAGATGCCAAAAAACCGATTGGCTCGTTCTTGTTTTTGGGAACTACAGGTGTAGGTAAAACCGAATTAGCCAAAGCTTTGGCCGAATATTTATTTGATGATGATGCTGCCATCACCCGAATTGATATGAGTGAATATCAAGAACGCCACAGTGTGAGTCGTTTAGTAGGTGCACCTCCCGGATACGTGGGCTATGATGAAGGGGGACAATTGACCGAAGCGGTTCGAAGAAAACCCTATAGTGTAGTTTTGTTGGACGAAATTGAAAAAGCCCATCCCGATACGTTCAATATCTTATTACAAGTATTGGATGAAGGACGATTAACCGATAATAAAGGGCGTCTGGCCGATTTTAAAAACACCATTATTATTATGACTTCTAATATGGGAAGTACAATTATTCAAGAAAAATTTGAACAGAATAAAAATGCGTGGACATCATCAGCTGAATTGGCCAAAGTGGAAGTTTTAGGTATGCTCAAACAAATTGTCCGCCCTGAATTTCTTAACCGTATCGATGAGATTGTAATGTTCACGCCTTTGACTCACAATGATATTCGTCAAATTGTCGAATTACAACTAAAATATGTTATCAAAATGTTGGCACAACAACACATCGTCTTAGCAGCGACACCCGAAGCTATTGATTATTTAGCGACCAAAGGCTACGATGTTGAGTTTGGCGCACGACCGGTGAAACGTGTGGTACAGCGCGAAGTTTTGAATCAACTGTCCAAAGAAATTTTAGCGGGAACAATTACAACCGAAAGCATTCTATTATTGGATAGTTTTGACGGTAAATTGGTTTTCCGAAATCAATAAATTATTTCTTTTGTAAAACAAACCTAATCCGCTCTCCTGAGGGGGTTAGGTTTTACTATTTTATCAATAACCATTTTTTAATTTGTATTTTCGTAAAAATAACAGTACGCATAACGCTGTTTAATTCAATAAATGTCAAATTAATGCCCGATAACGATTTTAATTTACAATCCACTGCATCCATAGGACGTCGTTTTATGGCCTATGTTATTGATGTATTTCCTTTATTTTTACTTGTATTTACATTTGCTAAAAATATCGTACATGTAAACATCCTTGACCAAAGTTTACTCAAAACAAATCCCCAGCACTATTATTTTATCCAAAATTCGGTTCGGTATACCGTTTTTGGGTTGTGGGTATTGATTTCATTTGCACTCGAATGTTCAACATGGCAAGGTTCATGGGGTAAACGAATAATGGGTATTAAAGTAGTTGATGCTTATGGTGAAGCCATAACAATCCAACAAAGTTTACAGCGCAATGGCGTTAAAATAGTAGCTATGCTTTGTTTTGGTATTGGTTTTTTCTGGATTCTTTTTAACAAAAACCGATCCGGCTGGTATGATTTGATTGCAAAAACTAAAGTTGTGTATCGCGAATAACATTTAGTCAAAAAATGCATACGACACATTCTATTCCCAATTTAATAATATCTTTGCGAAAATCTTTTAAAAATTAACCCATGAAAAAAAGTAGTATTTGGATAGCAACCCTATGTTTAATGGTTGCGTTTTCTATTCAAGCGCAAACTAAAAAAGTAGCAGTAGTTACCTTTTTTGCCAACAAAGTTATTGATTGTCAGGATATTTTAGCCAATCGTGCTGTAGAAAATTTAGCAAAAGACGTCTTGCGTCTACGCGATAATCCCGATTTCAATTTAACACCGATTTTTGAAAAGTACCACGATACTTTTTTTAATGATTATGCCAAAGCATTTCCATTTGCACTCGTACCCGAGGGCGAAGTAACATCCAACGCTAAATACCATGAGTTTGTTCCCGATTATGGTAAAACCAGTTATGATGCACAAAACTTCTTAGTGTATCACGGTTATAAATACATTTATGATGGTTTTATGGGTAAACGAAATGAAGTTGAAATGGCTAAATTATTTTCAGATATTGCCGATGGTGTAATGTTTGTAAGTATTGATTTTGCTTTTGAACGCGGCATCGGATTTGGAGGTACTTCAACCCTAAAAGTTCGTGCTTTCACCCGAATTTCGTTATACAACAAAAACGGAGAAAAAGTTTTTGCAATTAAAGAATCGGAGCGTTGTTCAAACACGATGATGATGGTTGGCGGAATTCCTGTTTTGGATCCAAAAGATATTTTACCTAGTTGTGACAGTGCTATGAATGAATTAATGGGCGATTTACGCAAACGATTGGATAAAATTGCTAAAAAAGCGGCTGATAAACTTTAAACCATGAAATCAATTATCATTAAATTCAGCACAATTGCTTCTGTAATTATTGTGGTGTTTATGATTTTTTCAACGGTGTTATTTGTTCAACTGAATAACGACCCGATGACAATGATGGTTGGTTTTGGAGGAATGCTACTTGGATTTTCAACCATTTTTATAGCCCTTGAAAAATACAAGAAACATCAAGGTGGAACACTTTCATTTTTAGATGGATTAAAAATTGGTTCGGCAATTGCAATTATAGGCGCACTTAGTTATACCCTTGTATGGATGTTGGAATTTGAATTCGTATTTCCCGATTTCATGGATAAATATGCCGCCTCTCAAATTGAGCAACTAAAAATATCCGATTTAAAACCCGATGAAATGGCTGATGCGACTAAAAAAATGCAGGAAATGGCCCTTAATTACAAAAATCCCTTCTATCGGTTTGCAATTACGCTATACGAAATTCTTCCTTTTGGAATGTGCATTGCGCTACTAGCAACCTTGATACTTCGTAAAAAAACAATAAGTAAGATATAAAAAAAGCCCTCAAATGAGGGCTTTTGTATTATTCAACATCTTTGGTATATCCAAAACTCTGTTTTCCAATTGTGAGCACAAATCCTTTTTTGTCGGTTGCAAACTCAATCGATAATTCAGCCTGTTCAAATGTAAACAAGCCATTATCTTTATCCTCGAGCGGAATTGAGGGTTGTCCTTCAGCATTCAAAACTAAAGTGCCTTCTTCTTCCGTTAATTGTATTTTTAAAGGAATCAATTCACTTGAATATTGTCCGAGGATAGGGGTATAATCTTTGGTCGCTGTTATTCCATTTTGCTCCAAGGTCCAAACATTATTGGCGCTATCAATATCCGGAAAAACGTGGTCTGGGTCTAAAGAAATTGAGCTCAATTCTTCTGTGGTTGGAACTTTAAATGACCAACTTGAATTGCGTTTCCAAATTTCTACGGGTAATTGAATACGACTTACTTTTCCAGAAACCGTTTTAATTTCTACATTTACAGGCATTGGTAATTTTTCCAAATTAGCAATGGTAACAATAGCCCCTCGTTTTGGATCGTTTTTCTCATAACGCACTCGTTTAATTGCTTGATCTGCCATCCAATTGTTTTGAAACCACCCGCGCCAAAACCAACTCAAATCTTCACCACTTACATTTTCCATCGTTCTAAAAAAATCATCCGGCTGCGGATGCTTATAGGCCCAACGTTCAATATACGTTTTAAAAGCGTTATCAAACCGTTCTTCCCCAAGAATCGTTCGCAATACACGCAAACCATATCCAGGTTTATAGTACGCTAAATATCCTAAATTATCTTCTTTCATATTATCCGGAGCTGCCATCACGGGTTCGAGCGAAGGATCCATAACCATATTCGCCATACCGTGCATATCGGTAATCGTATCATCAAATTCTCCTTTATTAAAATCTTGACCACTCAAAGTATTGATGAAGGTATTGAATCCCTCATCCATCCAAGCAAAGCGTCGTTCGTTGGAACCAACAATCATAGGAAACCAAATATGTCCAAATTCATGATCGGTAACACCCCACAATTCTTTGCTTTTGGATTCCCAACTACAAAAAACAATACCCGGATATTCCATTCCGTTTTCATTTCCAGCTACATTAGTTGCCGCTGGATAAGGATATTCTAACCAGCGCTTGGAATAATTTTCGATACAATTTTTAGTGTATTCTGTAGAACGTCCCCAAGCTTCACTTCCACTACTTTCAATAGGATAGGCTGATATAGCTAACGATTTTTTGCCACTTGGTAAATTGATCCGAGCAGCATCTATTATAAATGCTGGAGAAGAAGCCCAAGCAAAATCACGTGAATTTTTAATAGCAAATTTCCATGTGAGCATTGCTTTTCCCGTAGGTCGGGAACTTGAACTCGTAATCTCATCAGCCGCACGTATCATTACCGCAGTATCACTATTCTTGGCTGTATTCCAGCGTTTGATTTGCGCTGCAGTGTAAACTTCTGTTGGATTGAGCAATTCGCCAGATCCCACCACTATATGGTTTGCTGGCACGGTAAGTTCCACATTAAAGTCTCCGTATTCCAAATAAAATTCACCCGCTCCCAAATAGGGTAACGTATTCCAACCGTAAACATCATCATAAACGCACATCCGAGGATACCATTGCGCCATCGTGAAAACTTTTCCATGTTGTGTTTCCATAACACCCATTCGGTCTGAGCCATAATCGGGTGAAAAAAACGAAAATTCAATTTTTAATTTCACCAAAGCCCCATTGGCCGCTAACGGCTGGGGTAAAAAAACCTGCATTCGGGTATCTGTAATGATAAATTTCACTTCTTTCTCATTAGTTTTCCCAGCAGCTGAAGTCAAAACTTTAACCGATTTTATTGTAAAACCACCATCAAAATCTTGTCCTTTGGCACCGTTTCGACTACCATTGAGAGGGATAACAGCAGAGCCACGTGAATCTTTTTTAAATAAATTTTGATCCACATTCAACCATAAAAAACTCAATTTATCGGGGCTATTGTTGGTATAGGTTAATAGTTCTGAACCTGTAATCTCTTTAGTCGTTTCATTTAAAGATGCCTTAATACTGTAGTCAGCGCGGTTTTGCCAGTATTTTGGACCCGGTTGACCGCTAGCTGAGCGGGTTTCTGTTGCATTTTTGGTATAAAAATTATTGGCAAATGTTTCGTTGTAGTCATAAACTGATTCGGTTTTTTGTGCAACAGCTGAAATGGTAAAAATCAATACCCCTATTAGTTGGGTAACACGAAAAGAAGCGTTCATAGTGATCGAAATTAAATGAGAACAAATAAATAAAAAAAAGCGCTATATTCCACATCAATAATATAATTATTAAAAAATTACCAAATATGATTTCGTATTCTTTTACACCGTTTCCAGAATTAGAAACTTCGCGACTTCGGTTACGCCAGGTTGGGGAATATGATTGGCCAGAAATTTTAAAATTACGAGGAAATCCCGAAACGATGCAATACATCCCCAGACCATTGGTTACCACTCCACAAGAAGCAATTGACCATATTAAAACTATACAAGATAAAATTAGAACCAATTCGGGAATTAATTGGGCTATTACGTTAAAAGAGGAAGATCGCTTGCTCGGTGTAATTGGCCATTATCGATTACAACCCGAGAATTTTCGCAGCGAAATTGGATACATGCTTCTACCTGAAGCACAGGGACAAGGAATCGCATCGGAAGCCATTAAAGCAATTTTAATTTATGGGTTCGAATCGATGCAGTTGCACTCGATTGAGGCTATCATTGATCCAGAAAATCGGAGTTCTGAACGTGTACTTCAAAAAATTGGCTTTGTTAAAGAAGGTCATTTAAAAGAAAACGAATTTTTCAATGGTCGCTTCTGGGATACCGTTATTTATTCATTACTACGACAAAATTTCAAAGAAATCCAATCATTATAACTTATAATTTCGAAAAATAGTGACCTTTAGCTGCAATTAGCTATCCATTGGACTTCAAAATAGGCAATAATGAATTGTGTAATTATTGTACATTTGTATAATGATTAAAGAAATAAACATTCTTAACAAGCGTGCGCGATTTGACTATGAAATATTGGAAACGTATAGTGCTGGAATGGTTCTTACGGGTACCGAAATCAAATCCATACGTCAAGGAAAAGTCCAAATCGCAGAAAGTTTTTGTGAGTTTCACGGTCATGAACTTTTTGCAATAAACACCTACATTGAAGAATATGCTTTTGGAACGGCATTTAATCACAAAGCGCGAAGTGAGCGAAAATTGTTATTGAACAAAAAAGAATTAAAAAATTTAGCACGAAAAGTTGAAACGAAAGGTCTTACTATTGTTCCTTTACGCTTATTTACAAATGAAAAAGGTCGTGCTAAATTAGAGATTGGTTTGTGCCGTGGTAAAAAGAATTATGATAAACGTGAAACGTTAAAAGACCGTGATACGCAACGCGATTTAGATCGTTTGAAAAAATCCTACTAATATGCTAAAGGATTTACTAAAAAAAGGGCGCGAACGCTCTGGTTTTACAACGCGAGTGTTGGCTGAAAAAGCAACTATCGACCAAGCGTTAATTAGTAAATTTGAAAATGGTTACCGCATCCCTACCAAAAATCAAGCCCTCTTGCTTGCAACACTACTCGAGATTGATTTAAAAGTAATTCAAGTAGCATGGTACCGAGAAAAACTGCTTCATATTGTTGATTTCAATCCAGAAGCAATCGAAGCCGTGACCGGTATTTTAGAGGAGAAAGGATTGAATATGGCAAAAAGCTCCGAAAAAGAAGCACAAATTGCCTCTATACTTTCTGAAATTGATAATTTGAAGAATCGTTTGCAACAATTGTAACGCCTCGGTAATAATAGCTTTTGCTTAACATTTATTTTCCAACAAGGGAACAAATTGAAAATCACCGCATTCATGTTTTTCAAATTGCGTTTCGTTTTTCCGAACTAATACCGTCATAATTTGCTTTTTTGTTCCAACAGGAATCACTAAACGCCCACCTATTTTGAGTTGGGCCAATAACGCATTCGGAATTTGTGGAGCCCCAGCAGTAACAATAATGCTATCAAAAGGAGCATGTGTGGGCAGGCCTTTATACCCGTCACCAAACGATAGGTGTTTTGCTCGAATTCCTAATTTAGGCAATAAAAGTGCGGTTGCTTTAAACAATTCATTCTGACGTTCAACCGAATATACTTTTGCACCAAGGGTGCACAAAACCGCCGTTTGATAACCACTTCCTGTCCCTATTTCAAGAACCTTATCGCCTTTTTTTACTTGTAATAATTGCGTTTGATAAGCAACGGTATAGGGCTGAGAAATGGTCTGACCGGCGCCAATTGGAAACGCTTTATCTTGGTAAGCAAAATCTTCAAAAGAGGAATTCAAAAACAAATGTCGAGGGATAATTCGAATAGCTTCCAACACATTTTTATCTACTATCCCCTTGTTTTCCAAGAGGGTAACTAATTGGTTGCGCAAACCTAGATGTTTTGATGTGTCTTTCACAGAAATTGCTCTTTTCGTTTGGTAAAAATAAGTGGAATCCTCCCAAAATGCAAATCGAATTTCTTCTAACTTTTACCTGAAAAAAGGGCTATAAAAACTAGGCAATCTCAATTGTAGATTTTCCATTTATTGCTACATTTGAGAAAAATATTACGATATGCTCAAAGTTGGCGTTCTGGGTGCTGGGCATCTAGGAAAGATTCATTTACGACTATTACAACAATCAATACACTATGAACTGGTTGGCTTCTATGATGAGAATGCCGACTATGTAGATAAAATTGCTGCAGAATATGGATATCGCCGATTTGAAACTATAGCGCAATTAATTGATGTAGTTGACGTAATCGACATTGTAACCCCTACCCTTTCGCATTTTGCATGTGCCAAAATGGCGATTGAATCGGGTAAACATGTCTTTATTGAAAAACCAATAGCAACTACGGTTGAAGAAGCAGAAGCAATAATCGCTTTAGCAAAAAGGCATAATGTTAAAGGTCAGGTAGGTCACGTAGAACGTTTTAATCCAGCATTTACTGCAGTTAAAGATCAAATTGAAAACCCCATGTTTATTGAAACGCACCGTTTGGCCGAATTCAATCCAAGGGGAACCGATGTACCTGTAGTCTTGGATTTAATGATTCATGATATTGATGCTATTTTAAGTGTCGTTCGTTCAAAAGTGGCGCATGTTCACGCTAGTGGAGTAGCCGTATTGAGTCAGTCTCCCGATATTTCCAACGCGCGTATCGAATTTGAAAACGGTTGTGTAGCAAATATTACTGCCAGTCGTATTTCGATGAAAAACATGCGTAAATCGCGCTTTTTCCAAAAAGATGCCTATATCTCTGTCGATTATTTAGAAAAAACCTGTGAGGTCGTAAAAATGAAAGATGCCCCTGAGCATCCGGGTGATTTTGATATGATTCTTCAGAATGCTGAAGGCGAACGCAAGCAAATTTATTTTAATAATCCAACCGTCGAACCCAACAATGCAATTTTGGATGAGTTGGAAGCATTTGCTGATGCTATCCACCACAATACAATACCTGTAGTGACTTTAGAAGATGGTACAGAAGCCCTCCGGGTAGCCTATCGGATTATTGAAGCGATGAAACAGTAATAACAAATTTGAAATTAAGTAAAAATAATTTAGATTCTAAAAATGAAAACAGTAGCAGTACTCGGTGCGGGTACGATGGGTAATGGAATTGCTCACACCTTTGCACAATGCGGATTTACCGTAAAATTGATTGATATTTCTGAAAAATCATTGGAAAAAGGAATGCAAACCATTGCGGCTAATTTAGACCGAATGGTAGCCAAAGGTTCGATTAGCGAAAATGATAAACATGCAACTATTGGAAACATCATTACCTATACGGAATTAAAAGATGGTGTAGTTGGAGTTGACCTCGTGGTTGAAGCCGCAACGGAAAATATAGAATTAAAATTAAACATTTTCAAGCAATTGAGTGCGCTTTGCGAACCAAATGTAATTCTAGCAACGAATACTTCATCGATTTCTATCACCCAAATTGCAGCACAAGTGGTGCATCCCGAACGTGTGATTGGTATGCATTTTATGAATCCGGTGCCCATTATGAAATTGGTCGAGATTATTCGGGGTTATTCTACTTCAAATGAAGTTACGAAAGTAATTATGGATTTATCGGTACAATTGGGTAAAGTTCCCACCGAAGTAAATGATTATCCTGGATTTGTGGCTAACCGAATTTTAATGCCCATGATCAATGAAGCGATAGAAACCTTATACAACGGTGTGGGTGGTGTTTATGAAATCGATACGGTTATGAAATTAGGAATGGCGCATCCTATGGGACCGCTACAATTGGCTGACTTTATTGGATTAGATGTTTGTTTATCTATTTTAAATGTAATGTATGACGGATTTAAAAATCCGAAATATGCTCCATGTCCCTTGTTGGTAAATATGGTTATGGCAGGCAAATTGGGGGTTAAATCGGGAGAAGGATTTTATGATTATTCCGAAAGTAAAAAAGCTGAAAAAGTAGCCAAACAGTTTTTGAATAGCAGCCTTTAGTTTCTAGATTTCCTATCGTTTACGATCGTTAGTTTTAGGTAAATCAATAGCAAATTAAAAACGAATCCTATTTAATCTATAATTTAAAATTTAAAATTTAAAATTCAAATGTCTACCCTGCTCCCTTTTAAAGCAGTTCGTCCAGTATCGGATAAAGTCGCTTTGGTGACCTGCAGAAATTATGATGATTATAGTCCGGCTGAACTTGCGGCTTGGCTTAATTTCAATCCGTATTCTTTTTTGCATGTGATCAATCCGGCCTTTGTTTATACACAAAAAATAACTTTAGACAAACGATTTAAAGGGGTAGCCAATAAATACGACGATTTTAAAAACGAGGGTGTGTTTATTAGTGAGGAAGAACCCGTTATGTTTTTGTATGAAATTCAGACGAAAACCAACACCTTTACAGGAATTGTGGCGGGGACACTTATTGAAGAATACAAGGCTAACGTAATTAAAAAACATGAAGACACCCTGCACTATCGTGTAGAATTATTTAAAGATTATTTGCACCAAACGGGATTTAATACCGAGCCTGTTTTAATCACCTATCCCGACAATAACGAAATAAATAGTTGGATTTCAAAGAAAAAAAAGGAACAACCGTTGTACCATTTTTCGACTACAAATAAAGAAAAACATACCCTTTGGCGCATTGGTGAAACTTCGGAAATCCAATTCATACAAAACCAATTTCAAACGATTCCCGAGTTGTATATTGCTGATGGTCATCATCGGTCGGCTTCGGCTGAATTATTGTACGATGAAGACAAACACTCAGGAAATCCTAACCTTGAAGGTTTTATGAGTTTTTTGATCGCAGAGAGTACGGTAAAAATCTATGAATTTAATCGGATTGTTCGGGACTTAAATGGCTATACAAAAGCTGAATTTCTTACACAGCTCGAAAACCATTTTATGGTCAAATCAAAAGCACAAGAACTTTGGAAACCCCGCGATAAGTTTGAATTTGGGATGTACCTCGATGGAGAATTTTATGCGTTGTTTTATAAACAAGAAAACAAAAAAACGCATGTATTAGAGAATCTAGATGCCCAAATTCTCTATGATACGGTGTTGCATCCTATTTTAGGTATTGAAGATTTGCGCAATGATGAACGAATAGAATACATCCCGGGCAAACAATCCATACTGACCATCAAAGAATTGGTAGATGAAGGCGAATTTGAAGTGGGATTCATGTTGTTTCCTTCCGATATTGCTGAAATCAAAGCCTTGGCCGATAACCATTTAATCATGCCTCCGAAAAGTACGTATATCGAACCCAAATTTCGAAGCGGTTTAATGATTTACGAACTTTGATGCAACTAAGAAATTTCAATTGTTTCAAGAACCATGACGATCACCGATAATCTTTTACAACTTAAGTCTCAATTGCCCGAACATGTTACGTTGGTCGCGGTCTCAAAAACAAAGCCTATACAAGCAATTGAAGAAGCTTACAGGGCTGGCCAACGGATTTTTGGTGAAAATAAAATCCAGGAAATGACCGACAAATGGGAACAACTTCCTAAAGATATTCAATGGCATATGATTGGGCATGTTCAATCCAATAAAGTCAAATACATGGCTCCCTATGTAGCACTAATTCATGGGGTTGACAGCTTAAAATTATTGGAAGAGATTAACAAACAAGCCGCCAAAAACAACCGCGTGATTGCTTGTTTATTGCAAGTCCATATCGCTGAGGAAGCAACTAAATTTGGCTTTAACGCAGCTGAATTAGAGACACTTTTACAATCGGAAGCTTTTAAACGCCTAAATCATATTCAAGTAACGGGGCTAATGGGAATGGCAACGTTTACTGATAATACAACACAAATTAGAAATGAATTCGTATCCCTAAAAAAACTTTTTAATCACTATCAATCCATCAATACCTCCAATTGCCAACTGAATATCTTATCGATGGGCATGTCTGGAGATTATGAAATTGCAATTGAATGTGGAAGTACACTTGTGCGAATTGGCAGTAGTATTTTTGGTGTTCGTAACTAATGATAAAACTTTGATTGCAAAACAAATCGTTTCTTTTTTACCTAGATATAAAGCCGTATTTTTGAAAAAATAATTCCAAAAAAGAGCACAACCAAAACCAATTGTACTGCATAATCGACATAGAAACTACGGGAGGGCAATTCAACGAAGAAGGCATAACCGAAATTGCCATCTACAAGTTCGATGGGCATGAAATCGTAGATCAATTCATCAGTTTGGTGAATCCTGAAATTCCTATTCAACCCTTTGTCGTTAAATTAACCGGAATTAACAATGCCATGTTGCGGAGTGCTCCTAAATTTTATGAAGTAGCAAAACGTATCATTGAAATATCTGAAGGTTGTATTGTGGTAGCCCACAACGCTTCATTTGACTACCGCATTTTGCGAACTGAATTTACGCGTTTAGGATATGACTTTAAACGTCCTACCCTTTGCACAGTCGAATTGTCCAAGAAATTAATTTTAGACCAACCGTCATACAGTTTAGGAAAATTAGTACGAGCATTGGGCATCCCTATGGCTGATCGTCACCGAGCGAGTGGCGATGCAATGGCTACAGTAAAACTATTTAAACTTTTACTATCCAAAGATGCCGAGAAAGAAATTCTAAAAAGTCTGGTAAAAACAGAAATCAAGTCGGGTATGTCGCCCAAACTACTTGATATTGTTGAAGCTCTTCCGACAAAAACCGGTGTATACTATATCCATAACGAAAAAGGAGATTTACTATACATTGGGAAAAGTAAAAACATAAAAAAACGTGTAAATCAACACTTCACTGGGAGCGCGCAAAAAAGCAAAAAAATTCAACGCGAAGTATTTGCTGTAACATATGAGGAAACAGGAAGCGAGCTTATCGCGCTTTTAAAAGAAAGCGAAGAGATTAAAGTAAACAAACCGATTTACAATCGTGCCCAACGCAAAAGTATCTTTCAATGGGCATTATATGAAGTGCTTACCGATGACGGATATTTAAGTTTACAGTTGCAAAAAGCCGATGGACGCAAAAAGGAGATCACCTCTTTTTCCACTATACAAGAAGGTAAAAACTATTTATTTAAAATTACTGAAAAATACCAGCTGTGTCAAAAAATCAACTTGTTGTATGACACCCAAAAAAGTTGTTTTCAATATAAAATTAAAGCCTGTTTTGGAGCCTGTATACATGCAGAGACTCCTTCAAGCTATAATGAGCGCGTCGAAACCTATTTGGAGGAGGCGCAGTTAAGCAATCAAACGCTCGTTCTTATTGATCGGGGACGTCGCACAGAAGAACGCAGTGCCATACTTATAGAAAACGGGATCTATAAAGGGTACTGTTTTTATGATTTAAACTATCAAATTCTGAATATTGAAATCCTGAAAAATCTAATTATACCCATGCAAAACAACCGTGATACTCGAAGTATCATTCAAGGTTATTTGCGCAAAAACAAAGTTTTAAAAGTGATTCACTTTTAATTTGACGGCTCAATAAAAACTCATTACATCTCAAGACATTATAGTATCCCTAGCTTGTAATTGCCTATATACCGCTGGTATAGATGTTAAATATTTGTAGTAAAAGGTCATAAATAGTACCTTTACCCCATGTACAATCAGCCTGTTTTAATCACGGTTATCGGACCCACAGCGATCGGAAAAACGGCATTAGCGATACGCTTAGCCAAGCATTTCGGTTGTGCTATTATTTCATGTGACAGCCGGCAGTTTTTTAAAGAAATGACTATTGGAACTGCAGTTCCTTCAGAAGATGAATTAGCAGCAGCGCCCCATCATTTTATTCAGCACTTATCGATTCATGAACCGTATAGTGTAGGTAATTTTGAAACAGAGGCATTGGCCAAGCTTGATGCTCTTTTTAAAGAAAATCCAATACAGGTAATGGTTGGTGGTTCTGGACTTTATGTTGATGCCGTCTTAAAAGGTTTTGATGCGTTCCCGGAAATCGATTCCGAAATACGGACATCGATAAACACACGTTTTGAAAGGGAAGGGTTAACTTTCCTTCAAGATTCTTTAAAACAACTTGATCCCAATTATTACCATAAAATAGTACTCGAAAATCCACAAACCCTACAAAATCCGCAGCGAATGAAACGCTTTGTCGAAGTGTGCTTAGGGACCGGTAATCCTTACTCCTCTTTTTTAGAAAAAAAAGAAAATACGCGTCCTTTTCGATCGGTTTATGTTGGACTAGAAACCAACCGTGAGGTACTTTATGAACGTATTAACTGTCGTGTCGATAGTATGATGGAGGATGGACTATTAAAAGAAGTAACTGAACTCTACCCGAACCGACATTTAAACGCTTTACAGACTGTTGGCTACCGTGAATTGTTTGCTTATTTAGAAGAAAAAAACACATTAGAAGAAGCGGTTGAAAACATCAAAATGAATACACGACGTTTTGCCAAACGGCAGCTTACTTGGTTCAAACGCATAGAAAACGTACATTGGTTTACCAATGATGAAAAATTGGAAACGCTTTTACAAAAGTTAAAACTTTAAAATAATGATGATGAAAAAAAGTACATTACTAATTTTTATTTGTCTAATGGGTTGGATGAGCGCTTGTGAACCTCCTTATGACGGTACAGAAATTGTAGCAATTGAAAATGAATTTTTAGATAGTCAAGGAAATCGGGTTGCCAATTTACCGGTTAAATACACCACTGGATCGAGCAGTGGTTTTGATTTATATTACGAGGATTCTTTTAATTATTTAACCGATTCCCAAGGGAAAATACGTTTTTCTACGTTTAAACCCAATGAACTTTTGTATGTGAATTATGAAGGAAACGCCTTATATGGACCAATTTATACTCCTTTATTAAATCTTGATCCCAAAAAATTAAATACACAACGATTTTATTTGTTGCAATCCAATGAGTCGGTTGATTTGAATGTCCAATTGCAAACTACAAATTTCACAAAAAGCATAAAGGAGGTCACTTTTACTGGAATTGGCAATTTAATTGGCTACCCCTATTCAACAAACGAAATGTACAACTATCGCGTTCGAACCAATCAAACGGTTACAATCCATTATACCGTTTACAATTATGAGACAAACACTACCACAACGTTAAGTCAAAACATTCCTATCATCACGGACAATTTAACTTTTGTAATCAACTATTAACCATGAAAAAGCTACTTTTTACCCTTTGTATTTCACTGAGTTTATTAGGATTTAGTCAAGCTAAAAAAGATAAAGCATTTGATTTGGAACCGAAGATGCGTTTTGGAACTTTTGTTCCTATTGAATTTGGAAATACAGCTCTTAACCAATTTTATAAAACGCCTCTTGGGCTTGACATCAATTTTACTTTATTTAAAATATATAATGTTGAATTTACCGGTGGTTTAAGTTATACCCAATATCAATTTAATCCGCAACCTGACTTTTTATATTACACGAAAAGCAATCAAACGTTGTGGTACGGTCAATTAGGTTATGCCTTCAAACTGAATGAAAAATGGGATATTACGCCCTGCTTCACTTTGGGGTTTGAAAAATTGACACACAAAAAAAATGGCGACCGATTAGCAAGTCAGCAAGGCGTAGTAACCCGATTGGGCGGTTATGTCGATTATCATTTAGGAAAGGTCGTTTCGGTATATGGTGGATTGCATTTTTCGCATACCAATTATACCCTAGGAGAAAGTGCCTCCCGTTACCGCGATTTATATCACACCTCTTTTGCAACTGTAGTAACTTTAGGTTTTGAGTTGAATTAAGAGTTTTGCAGAAGCACAAAAATTAAAGGTAAAGAAACTATAACTCCTCCCAACTGGGCAGCAGTGAAAAGCGTAACAAAGCGAAAGGGTTTCAAAAAAAAATTCCCATCTAATACAGACAGGAATTTTAGCTTCTTTATTTTTTAACGACTAATCGAAATCCCTCACCGTGGATATTAAGAATTTCTACGTTCGGATCTTCTTTCAAGTATTTGCGTAATTTAGCTATATACACATCCATACTTCGGGATGTAAAATAGTTATCATCTCTCCATATTTTAGTAAGTGCTAATTCACGTGGCATTAAATCTTCTACATACAAAGCCAAAAGTTTTAACAACTCATTTTCCTTCGGAGATAATTTGATCGGTTCTTCACCTGGGAAGGTCAAGAAACGTAATTTTGAATTCAAATGAAATTTTCCAATTTGGAACTCAAATTGGGTATTTTCTGCTTTAGTTTCAGAGGACTTTCGCTGCATGATTGCTTTAATCTTCATCAACAAAACCTCTGAGTCAAAGGGCTTATTCAAATAATCATCGGCACCCACCTTATAACCTTTAAGAACGTCTTCCTTCATGGTTTTGGCCGTTAAGAAAATCAAGGGAATTTCTTTATTTTTCTCACGAATTTCTTTTGCTAAGGTATACCCGTCTTTATAGGGCATCATAACGTCTAGAATACACAAGTCATACGAATCTTTCTTAAATTTTTCAAAGCCTTCCATTCCATTTTTGGCAAGAGTAACTTCAAAATCATTTAAGGTTAAATAATCTTTTAATATAGCGCCGAAATTTTGATCATCTTCAACGAGTAGGATTTTTTTTGTTTCTTTTTCCATGGTGTATTTTAATTTATCAGTGGGACTTTAATGATGAATGTACTTCCTTTTCCTTTTTCGCTTTCCACAAAGATCTGACTATTGTGATCGTCCACAATTCGTTTCACATAGGCCAAACCTAAACCGTGTCCTTTCACATTATGAACATCACCGGTGTGTTCGCGGTAGAATTTTTCGAAAATTCTTTTTTGAGCCGTTTTACTCATTCCTATCCCGCTATCCTTAATTTTAATTAGTATAAAATCTTTGACATTTTCCGTACTAATTTCTATAACGGGTTCTTCTGGGGAATATTTTATTGCATTATCTAATATGTTAACAATTACATTGGTAAAATGCACGTCATTTAACAAAACCGTACTTCGAGTAGCCTCTAGTCGTGGACTAATTTTTCCGTTACGGTCTTCGATGATGAGATTCACATGTTCAATAGCGTCGTCAATAATCGCATGTACATCATACGGTTCTTTTTCAATATCAAACTCTTTTTTCTCGAGTTTAGACATCCGAAGTACATTTTCAACTTGCGCATGCATACGTTTATTTTCGTCACGAATCATTTGCAAATAGCGGAAAACTTTATCTTTATCGTCGATAACTTTTGGATTGCGAATAGCATCTAAAGCCAAATTAATCGTTGCTATAGGTGTTTTAAATTCATGCGTCATATTATTAATGAAATCGGTTTTGATTTCGGAAATTTGACGTTGTTTAATCCACTGTTGCAACGCATTGGCATAAGCAATGATGATTACAAGTGTAAAAACTATAGACAATAACGTAATGGCAAGAATTTCTGAAAAAAGAAACTTCTTTTTTTGGGGAAAATTCAACAATAAATTATAGCGGTTATTTCCGTCATTATCAATAAAAACAGGAATAGAATAGGTGGAATATTTATCATAATTAAAATGTTCCGACTTGATTTTAGTGGCTAATCCGTTACTGTAAATATTGAATTCAAAAGGTGTGTTAATTCCATATTCCTTTAGCTCGGCATCCAATAATTGCGAAAGCATCGTTCCATTTATCCGTTCTTGAATTGGGTAATGTGCTGCAATATCTTTGAAACTGGCCTCAAATTGGGCGTCTTGCATAATGTTAATAGTCCCTTCGCGTTCAATAGTAATATCGGGTGTGATTTTAGTTTGAATGCTGCGATCGGCAAGTACATTTCCATTATAAACCGCTGTTTTACGTTTTGTAGTAAAATTATTTACTACGGTAGAATCATCATCTTTGTCAAAGAACGATCGTTGGATGTTATAATCTTCCACATTAATGCTATTGGAATAGATAATGGTCTGATTGGTTTTATTGTTATGTTGGTAGTACTTATAAATTAAAAAATCCTTTTTCTGAGGGACTTTTCCCGTACTATCTTTTAAAAAATTATACCGGTTTAAAAAGGTATATTTTTCATGCTTTTCAATCTTTTCGACTACATTGCCTAGGACTTGCTTTACATGAAATTTAAATTGTTCTTCGCTGCGCTCTAAAGAGGTATTAAACCAATACACCTGCACTAAAATGATTCCCAACAATGAGACACTCATTAATAGAATTAAAAGGCGGAAGATAAATTTATTCATCTCATCAAAATTAAGGATTTTAACATTTGAAGTGTTAATATATTAACCAAACATTAACACAGACGCCAATTATTGCTTATTTTTCAATAAAATGAGAATTTCTTCGATTTGACGCTTGGTATCTTCGAAATTTTCGTTTTGAATAACATAATCACTTCGAGCCGCGCGTTCATCATCCGATAATTGATTATTAATCCGCTGTAAAATCTGTTCCCGCGTGGATTGATCACGCTTTTCTACTCGTGCAATTCGGGCATCAAGAGGCGCCATAACTGTGATAACCGCATCACAGTCTTTATAACTTCCACTTTCAAAAAGAATCGCTGCTTCTTTAAATACCAGCGGAAACTTTTTATGAGCATTCATCCATTCCTCAAAATGTAACTTTACAGCTGGATGAACAATTGCATTGAGTTGTTTGAGTTTCTCCTGATTATTAAATACTAATTCGGCCAAGTGCTTCCGATTTAATTTTTGGGATTCATCTACAATCTCAGGTCCGAAAACAGTTATAATTTTTTGAATTACCTCCGGAAAATCCATTACTTTCTTGGCTTCTTGGTCGGATATATATACGGGATATCCTTTGGCGCTTAAGTAATTGGCCAGAGTTGTTTTTCCACTCCCTATCCCACCCGTAAGTCCAATAATTTTGGTCTTAACAGGTGTAGTTTCTACAATTTTTTGAAGCGGAGAAATGATTTTATCAATTGCTTTTTCAACCGACTTATGAATGGGTTCTTCGGCTTCTTTATCAATATGAATTGCTTCAGTTAATTGTTCTTCAATAGGTTTTTTAAAAAACAATTCGGGAAAAGCTTTCTCAGGTTTTTGCTTTAAAATATGTATTTTAAAATACGATTTAATAAATCCACTACCATAACCCATAAACTGCTTCCATACAGCAATTATGGATAAAAAACCGATAATTGGATTCCGATTTTGAACGGATGAAAATATAAAGATCAGTGCAAAATAGATTGTATATAAACGCAACCCCCAATCCCACAGAAAAACAAGTCCAAAACAAGAAGCAATCAATCCGAACACGAAAAGAGTCGGCAACCAAAACGTGAGTTTAGCATAGGCAGGGTACCATCGATTTAAAATGGGACGTGCTTTTCCAAATTTATTCACTTGAAGACTAAACTTTTCCCAATCTATACGACGTTTATGATATACATATGCCTTTGAAAATAATCGAGTATTAAATCCCATTTGCCATAACCGTATCGACAAATCGGGGTCTTCTCCCGGGTGAATATTACCAAATCCTTGCGATGCCTCAAAGGCTTTTTTTGATATCCCCATATTAAAACTACGGGGCTGAAATTTATTTAGGGTTTCAGAACCACCTCGAATCCCACCGGTCGTTAAAAAAGAGGTCATCGCAAAATTAATCGCTCTTTGGATATAGGAAAATGACTTTAATGCTTTATCAGGTCCACCAAAACAGTCTACATAAGCCTTTTTTAATTCACGATTTACTTCTGCAAGATACTGGGGCGGAATAATACAATCTGAATCAAAAATGATAAAATAATCCCCTTTTGCCTTTTTCATTCCATAATTTCGAGAATCACCAGGACCCGAATTGGCTTTGTAATAATAAGCTATTTGTAATTGATCTGCATATCGTTGAACCACCTCTTTGCAATCAAGAGTAGAGCCATCTTCAACAATGACGACTTCAAAATGACGATACGTTGCTTGAAGCAAACTTGACAAGAGTTCGTCAACTTCATCTGGACGATTGTAAACCGGTATTATTATAGAAAACAGCATAGCTGGTATTTTATACAAATATACTTCTTCCATAAACAAAACATCCCGATAAATCGGGACATTTTTAACAAGTTTATGAGCAATTTACTGCTTTATTATTTTCAATGTTTTCAATTGACCATATCCACTTGCTCGAACTAGATAGGTTCCTGCTGGTAATTGATCGATATTGATTTGAATCGAATTTCCATTAACGGGTTGACGGATTAATTCTTGACCAACGCAATTGAAAATTTGTACGGTTTCAAAAGGATCCGATGAAGAGATATTTAATACATCATTAACCGGATTTGGATATGCAACAAATTGACTTTCTGCAAACGCAATCGTAGCTAGAGATGCATCATAGACTGAAATCCCAAAATTTCCTTGCGCGCCGTTGTAACCAAATACTCGAAGTAAAACAAGCTGTCCTGGAGTTAAACCCGTTAATTGCAACTTGGAATGACCGACTACTACTTCAGTAGCACCATCATCATCGCAATCTAAGGCAGTTAAAGCTCCACAGGTACCTGTATAAGCCTGCACAACTGTATCAATTCCTGGTGCACCCGTTGATGTTCCTCCCGTTTCAACTGTTGCGCTCCCCGAAGAAGGAACAACAAACTGATACCACACATCTTTCCCTACGGATTGAAAATTAAAAATACCACAAGACGGTAGCGGAAACTCCAGACTCAATGTAGCCCCCAAACTAGTTGTGTCTTGGTCAAAATCATCATATACACCGCCAACATTTAATGGAATTGGTGCAGTACATAGATCATTAATTGGTGGTGGAGGTGGTGTGCCACAAGCTACAAACCGCGCTCTAAAATTTTGATTTTCAGCACAGGTATTATCCGCGTGGGTATAAAAACGTACGGTTCCCGTTTGACTAGCAGTCCAAACCAAAGGAGAATTTCCAGCAGCATAACTTACGCTTCCATCTTCATTACCTATTGTGATAACATCGGTACTAACCGAACTAGAAAACGTATAATCAACACCTTCAATGACACTTACATTCGAATATTGACCAGCCCAACCCGAATCGGTAATTAGTTGTGGAACCCCGGAACAATTTGGAGTCACTAATCCTGTGGGAAATTCACCATAGGTTGCTGTCAAACATCCCGAAATTATACAAACATCTTGAACCGTTACAGATAATCGTGTAGTACTTTCACAACCCAACTCATTTTGTGATGCATAATAAGTCGAACCATCAACTAATGGAGTATTTATAGGTAATTGTGTTCCACCAACTGCCGCAGAATACCAAATAATATTTGTTCCAAAAACAGTCAAATCGGCTAATGTACTTGTTGTGCAATAATCCTGAATTGGATTTCCAACAGGCGCATCAGAGGGAAGATTAACCTCTAGTGAAAGTTCTGCAATTGAAAAACAAACGCCATTTTCAACGCGAACATAGATAATTTGTCCAGTGTTTCCTGAAAAAGTTGTGGGATCTGGAATTGCGTTAATACTAGCTTCAGCTTCAAAATAATCTGTATAATATGAAAAAACAACCCCTGATTGATTACAAATAATTGAATCTGATTCAGTTAAGTCAAAAACACCATTACCATCTCCATCCGTTTCACAAATCTGTTGTAAAGTATTTGAAACAATGGGAAGGGGAATAAATTGAACGGTTACTGCAAAACGATTATAGCTTTCACAATTAATAGTTTGAGATGCATAATAAGTTGTTCCATTTATTAATGTAGTTGAATCATTGAGGGGTAAACCTCCTGTTGCAGAGGCATACCATTGAATACCACTACCTTCTACATACAAACTTGAAATCGTGTAATCATTTCCACAAAAAATCTGTGTAGAATCTCCTAAAGGTGCTGGAGTACCTGAGGGACAATCGTAGGCTGCAATTTGAAATTCTCCAACAACATCATTATCATATTCCCAAACATTTACATACAAAACTTGACCTGGAGTTAAGCCGCTTAATGAAATTAACGAGAAATTACCATTAGAACTCGAATCATCGTCACAGGCTAACAAAAGTAATCCCGAACAATTACCACTATATACAGCCATTCCCGTATCGGTTACTAAACTTCCAGCAGCATTGTTTGTCTCTAAAGTTAAGTTCCCTGTAGGCGGAACCACAACGGTATACCAAACATCACCCCCAACAAAATTAGCACAGCCTGGAGCCGGCGGATTGGAATTGGTAGCCGAAACATTGGTTCCAGTTAATGGATTTGAAGTTATTGTCTCTCCTACAATTAATACCGTAGCTGTACTACAATTGTCATTTACAGGTGGTGGAATTAACGTTCTAAAATTAAAAGGTCCCGTTAATAAACTGCTTCCATTAGCACCACAATCTGAACTAATATAGATATCATAACTTGTATTGGGTGTTAACCCCACAATTGTAAAAGGATTAACATTTACTACAATTCCAAAACCTGCTGTAGGCGGTGGACTACCCGCAGGAACTACATACACCATCCAAGCAGTTTCTGTACAACCGGCCACCCAACTAATCACAGCCGATGTGGACGTTATTGCTGTAGTCTGAATATTGGAAGGTTGAGGACAGGCAACTGGTGTGGTTATGGTAATATCATAATCTTCGGCTTCACCGTAGCCATAATTTAAACACGGATCAATGGTATTCCCATTTTGATTCCACACATCGCGAACACGCATTCTATGGGTTCCAAGTGGAGGGTTACAGGCTAACGATATAGTAAATGTTGCCGTTCCATTAGCATCAATTGCAGTTGTAGTCGAACCGATACGCTCATTGGTTTCAAAAAAACCATTGTCATTATAATCAATCCACATGGAGATATTTTGCCCACCAAATGAACCTACGGTTACCGAAACTGTATAGGTTCCTCCGGCTTGCAAATTGGCCGTATAATTGGGCTGCCCTATAAAATAAGTATACGAAGGATTCGTAGGAGAAGTTCCGGTTGTATTGGATAACGTTGTTCCATTAATTACAATTGACGAAATCAAATCGCCTTCTGTTTTTCCCGTCGTATATGTCGGAATACAATAACAAGAACTTGCTGGACTAATTCCTACTTGAATTGGTGTACTTTCGGAAAACAATCCAGTGGCACTACAAGTCACCACACACTTGTAATACGTAGGCACAGTTTGTGACGTAACATAGGTACTTTCTGATGCAATACCCGAAGCATTGCTGTAAGCGATCCCATCTGAAGAGGTCATCCATTGGTAGGTAACCGATGAGCCATTAGTAGGATTTTGCAAGGATAAAGTAAACGGATTAGAAGCACAAACTGAGGACTGAACCACAATTGTATTCCCAGGAACGGGCGTACCCGAACAATTAAGAGGGGGAGTCCATACAAAGTTTAAACCGCTTGGTGGAAAAATAGTTTGTGTAATCAACATGGCTTCATTGGCTGTTGCACCTGCAGTAGAGGCAGTCCAACTTGTGGTAGTCGTTCGGTTGGCAAAATTAGTAGCAGGTGTATTGGGCGCAGCACGTAAACCACAATCAATCAAGCTACTCGTTGCATTATTGGTCATCGTTCCATAGCTAATTTGAACAGAATTTGACGATTCCAATAGCCGAATTTGAAAATTCATCGAATCCCCAATTGCTAAATATTTAGTGTAATTTTTCCATTGAACAACCAACGTTCTATTGGGAGCAGTTCCCAACACTTCATAACGAATCTCAGCACCTGCTTGCGCTTGTAAATCCCTAGCAAATGCTGCAATTCGAGCGACTTTTACATTGGGCAATGCTGCATTTAAAGTAGATAATGGTGTATACACAGAAGTAGAGGTCATGTCTACCGCTGGAGTTAACGATGATGTCCCTAAAGCGATCCAACCATTGGCATTGATTGAAAATCGATCGTATGTGAACCCATTAAAAACAAAATTAAAACCGATCGGGAGTCCAACTCCAGTATTTGCAGATCCACCCAATGGTAATGATGGATCAACAAAGCGCTCATCATCTGTGATTGTATTCCCTAGTACAGTTCCACCAGAAATAACCGAATAGGAACCTATGCTTTGAGAAAATACATACTGGTTCAAGGATTGACCAAATCCAAATTGAACAAGAAAAAACAAGGCAATACTTAGCTTAATTTTATTCATAAAAAATAAAATAGATGTGGTTATAAATTTTGCTAAAAATAATAAAAAAAGCCCGATATACTATCAGGCTGATTTTATATTAAAAAGATTATTTTCAAGCTATACTTGGAATAGCTACTACTTCATTTACGTCGGCCAAATAATCTACTCCTTCAACACCAAAACCAAATAAGTTCAAGAAATCATTTTTGTAACCTGCTAAATCGCCTATCGAAGGAAGGCATTCTGTGGTTGCTTCTTCCCATAAGTGAGCAACTTCTGCTTGAACATCGTCACGCATTTCCCAATCATCAATTCGTATACGATTTTCTGGATCCACAGGAATTGCTGTATTGCTATACAATCGATGGCTGTACAACCGTTCCATTTGTTCAATACAACCTTCATGAATTCCTTCACGTTTCATGATTTTATATAATAAAGAAATATATAATGGAATTACAGGAATAGCAGAGCTCGCTTGGGTAACCAATGCTTTATTGACTGAAACATATGCTTTCCCTCCTAAGTCAGCCAAATTGGAAGTAATCACAGCGGCGGTTGACTCTAAATGATCTTTTGCGCGACCGATTGTTCCATTGCGATAAACCGCTTTTGTTACTTCGGGTCCGATATAAGAATACGCAACGGTCATCGCTCCTTCAGCTAAAACGCCAGCTGATTTTAAAGCATCCATCCACATAGCCCAATCTTCTCCCCCCATAACAACCACGGTATTATCAATATCTTCTTGTTGTGCAGGTTCAATAGTTACTTGTGATACAATACCCGTATGAAAATCAACCGTTTTATTGGTAAAGGTCCCTCCTATTGGTTTCAAAGCAGAACGGTGCAAAACTCCCGTTTTAGGATGCATCCGAACCGGTGAAGCTAAACTGTAAATTACTAAATCAATTTGGGTCAAATCTTTTTTGATTAGTGCAATAGTTTGATCCTTAATCTCATCAGAGAAAGCATCCCCATTGATACTTTTGGCATATAAACCTGCTGCCTGTGCCTCTTTTTCAAATGCAGCCGAATTGTACCAACCTGGCGAAGCAGTTTTCCCCTCAGATCCTGGCTTTTCAAAAAATACACCAATGGTAGCTGCATTACAGCCAAAAGCACTTGTAATTCGGGAAGCTAAACCAAATCCGGTTGAAGCACCAATAACTAAAACGCGTTTTGCACCTTCGATTGTTCCTTTGGAGGTAACATAAGCAATTTGATTTTTAACATTTTGCGCACAACCTGTAGGATGGGCTGTCAAACAGATAAATCCACGCATTCTAGGTTCTATAATCATATCAATTTTTTTTCAATTAGTATTCAACAAAGATAATTCTATTTTTTAGTTGAGCAATTCACGAGCTTGCCCTAATGCTGCTGCTGTTATTGAATTTCCAGACAACATTTGTGCAATTTCTTGAATGCGCTCTTCAGAAGAGAGTTGCTTAAGATGCGATACGGTTGCATCGGCAACAACCTCTTTATAAACCCTGAAATGAGTCCCTCCTTTTCCTGCAATTTGTGGTAAATGAGTAATGGCAAATACTTGCATAGTAGTACTCATTTTTCGCATAATCTCTCCCATTCTGTGGGCAATTTCACCCGAAACTCCGGTATCAATTTCATCCAAAATTAAAGTTGGCAACTGACTATTCTCCGCCAAAATTGCTTTTACAGCCAACATAATTCGTGCGAGCTCACCGCCAGATGCGACTTTGCGTAATAATCCAAAATCGCCCCCCTTATTGGCTGAAAACAAAAATGTAATCGCATCTTTTCCGTTTTTAAAATACTGATCTTGTTGAATCAAATCAATTTTAAAACGGGCATTGGGCATTCCCAACTCTTGCAAAACCGCTTCAATTTTTTGGAGCAACAATGGAACCCCAGCAATGCGTTGCTGATGAATTTGATTACCTAAAGTATCTAAAATTGCTTTTTGTTGTTGAATTTTAGTTTGTACAATTGTCAATGCATCCTCTAAATGAGAAACTGAATGAACCCGCTCTTTCAATTCATTTTGAATTTTTAGTAACGCAGCAATTGAAGTCACCTGATGCTTTTTTTGCAAATAATAAATTTGCTGCAATTGCTGATTCATTCGTTCAAGGAGTTCAGGATCAGAATGAACTGTTTCGGCCGCTGATTCCAATTCTTTGGAAATATCATCCATTTCAATGAGTACACTTGATAGCCGTTCAAAAAAACTATTGTATTCATTAGAGAAGGGTGCTATTTTGTGTAGACTCCCTTTGATTTCTTTCAGCTGATTGAGAACACCAAAAGACTCCGTTTGGGTTAAACCCAAAACTTTTGAAATTTGTTCTCGAATCAATTCAACATTGTTCAACTTCTCCAATTCCGATTCTAAAGCTTCTTGCATTCCGTCATTGAGATGCGCAGATTGCAATTCTTCCCACAAAAAAGTATGGTAATCGTGTTCTTTGATTCGTTCTTGTAATGTGGCTTGAAGCGCTTTCTCTTCGTTTAATGCCCATTGATATTGGGTGAGTTCTGATTGATACGTTGCTTTTGTACCTTGTAGTTGCGCAACGGTGTCTACGATTTGAAATTGAAATGCTTCTTCATTTAACTCCCGAGTTTCATGTTGGGAATGAATATCGATCAGCTGCTCACCAAGCGCTTCAAGTAAGGTCAAATTGACAGGGGTATCGTTTATAAATGCGCGCGATTTTCCTGAAGGCAGAATTTCTCTTCGCACAATTGTATGCGTTTCATAATCTAAGTCATTGGTAGTAAAAAACTCTTGAAGGCAATAGTTTGCTATCGCAAAATGAGCTTCTATGATGCATTTTTCTTGTTTATTTTTGAGCGAATTAAGATCCGCACGGTTTCCCAAAACCAGACCTAATGCACCTAATACTATTGATTTTCCTGCACCTGTTTCACCGGTTATCACAGAAAAACCTTCCGTAAAGTCAACGGATAACTTTTCAATTAATGCATAATTTTCAATCCGAAGTGCAGTAATCATAATACGTTAAAAGTGGAGTGCAATTTAAAATTTTATCGTATTCCATTTGGAACTGTTAATGGGGGAAATTTTGGACAATTTGTCGACTAATCCATCAATTGGCACGCTTGGACCACCTGAAAATATCGAAACAATTTCATCCACTTTTGCATCAAAAAACAAACGCGTTAAAAATGCATTGGGACGGGTTTTATGAAGATTTTCAAGCGAATTTATAGCGGTACCAATCGCTTCTTTCCCTTTTTTCAAATCGGCATGCATTTGATCCAATCCTTGAAAATGATAGGTGTAGATTGCTTCGCGATAGGGCTTAAATGTATTCGAAAGGATATCGTTAACCATGTAATAACGGTTGTTGGTCTTTTCAGATTGCGACCAGCCTTTACCTCCTGATGGCATCGCTAAATTTACAATCTCTTGCGCTTTTTGAAAATAATTAGCACCACTATCTAAGGCAAACGACTCGGCATCAACACCTAAAATCATGTAGGCATAAAAGGCAAGGGTTGACATCAAATTAGAATCAAAGCTGTTGGGATTAAAATACATTTGTTGAAATTCAACATATTGAAATTGAAAGTCCTTGTCATTGATATTTAAGAGCGTTGACGAATAGGACGAATTGAAGATTGGTCGCGAGGATTGAACCTGTAATGTAGTATCAAAGTTATTGTTTTCATAACCATTGATTATTATAAACAACGAACATGAAATGCGTTCTTGATTTTCAAAGGGTTGTTCTGTCCAAACCGTTTTATTCATAAAATCATTCAATGAAGATTCTAACGACTTGAAAATTTGAGTATTGGCATTAGTGATTTTATCATAATTCACAATGACCCTGCAATTCAACTCTTGAGCAAAACCATTACTACAGGTTATAAAAAATAAAACAAGTAAATATCTATAATTCATAGTGTTGCATTACTTTGGTCATAATATCTTGTGCTACTGCTTCTTTGGATTTCAATTCTCCCGGCTCTACGACTCCTTTATTCGAAATAAAAGTTACTTTATTTGTTGCAGTTGCAAAACCAGCACCTTCATCTCGTAGGGAATTTAAAACAATCAAATCTAAGTTTTTTTTCTGAATTTTTAGCTGTGCATTCGCAATTTCATTTTCGGTTTCTAATGCAAATCCAATTAAAAACTGTTGTTTCTTTTGAGATCCTAAAGTGGCTAATATATCTTTATTTTTCACTAGCTCAAGTGAAAAATTTGCTTCATTCTTTTTAATTTTCTCTGTTGCACTGTTTTTGGGACGGTAATCGGCTACCGCTGCGGCGCAAATTGCAACATCAACTCCTGGAAATCGATCCACACATTCTGCATACATCTCTTCTGCAGTAGTTACCCGAATACATTCAATGGCTGGATGGTGTGTTTGTAAATGCGTAGGACCAGTAACCAAAACCACCGTTGCTCCTAATTTTGCAGCACTTTCTGCACATTCAAAACCCATTTTACCCGATGAATGATTTCCAATAAAACGAACTGGATCAATAGGCTCGTAAGTTGGACCAGCTGTAATCAATATTTTTTTTCCACGTAAAGGTAATTTTTGAGCCCAATCGTGTTCAATGAAAGCAACAATATTTTCAGGTTCAGCCATACGACCCTCACCAACTAATCCACTCGCCAACTCACCCGTCTCCGCTGGAATCATAATATTGCCAAAATCATGAAGTAATTGCAATGACTGCAATGTGGATGGATGTTTATACATATCCAAATCCATTGCTGGTGCAAAATAAACCGGACATTTAGCTGAAAGATAGGTGGCAATTAATAAATTATCACAATTGCCGTTGGCCATTTTGGAAAGTGTATTGGCCGTAGCCGGTGCAATAACCATCAGGTCAGCCCATAGTCCGAGCTCTACATGATTATTCCACATCTGGTTTTCATCATCATTATAAAAGGAAGAAAAAACCGGATTTTTGGAAAGCGTTGATAAGGTTAAAGGGGTGACAAAATCAAGAGAAGCAGGTGTCATGACCACTTGGACTTGAGCACCTGCTTTGATGAATAGCCTCACTAATGGGGCCGATTTATAAGCGGCAATTCCTCCGGAAACGCCCAGCACAATTTTTTTTCCGCTTAAAACCGACATGGCTGTATGTTATTTAGAAACGTCTTTATGGTAAATCTTACCATCTGACCATTCTTGAACAGCTAAAGCATGAGGTTTTGGTAATTTTTCGTAAAACTTAGATACTTCAATTTGCTCTTTGTTTTCAAAAATCTCCTCTAAACTATCATTGTACGTTGCAAATTCGTCCAATTTCTCGATCAACTCCTTTTTAATTTCGGTGTTGATTTGACTCGCACGCTTTGCCATAATAGTAATAGCCTCGTAGATATTCCCAGTTTGTTCTTCGATAACTGCACGGTTGTAGGTAATTGTGTTTACAGGTGCTGTTGTCTTTTTTAAATCCATTTTACTCATTACTTAGAAAATTGTTGAAGTTCTTTATCAATGGTTGCCAACATTTGGTCGGCTTCGTTTTTGTATTTAGTGTCACTTTTAAATTTCATCAAACTTTGGTGTGCACTTTTAGCATTTTGCAAACGCTCTTGAATCTTGGATGCAACACTATTAATCGCCAGTTTATAGGCGGAATCAAATTTCAAAAATAAGGCATCTTCTTTATAAACAGTCCCCGGATAATCAGACAAAAACAAATCTAATGCAACTTGTGCCGCTTTGTAATCCTGAACCGTATTGTATTGTTTGGCAATTTCAAACGCTTTCTTTTCTAATTTTACGCGTAATTCTTTAGCAATTTGATTCGCTTCCGCCAGATAATTCGTATTGGGATAGCGATCAATAAATTCCTGAACCTTGGTAATTGCTTTTTCAGTATCCACTTGATCCAAGCTGTACACCGGTGATAATTTTGCAAAACATTTAGCCGCAACAAAAGAAGCCTCCTCTGCACGTGAATCCCGCGGATACGAAGATGCAAATCCTTCTAACTGATAGGCAGCTAAATAATATTGCTTTGTATTGTAATAGGCCAAACCAAATAAATACGCCGTTTCTTCTTCACCTGATTTTCCTTTATAAACGGGCGCAACAACTTCAAATAAACGAATAGCTTTACTGTATTTTTTCTTCTCATACAGATTTTTTGCTACCTTTTTTTGGAATTCAGTATCCTCCGACTTGAATGCTTTTTGGTATTCGCTACAGCTTCCCAGTGAGAGTCCTAATACAATTAAAATCAACTGTTTTTTCATTTCCAAATACGCTTCGCCTGTCTTAAATCAAAACGAACTGCAAAAATAGTTATTATTTAGTTAGGATTAAAATATTTTTTAAGCGGAGGCATTGAATTCATCAATGAATTTTTTTAATCGAGCTGACAAATCGGCATTGACATTAACTAAGGGTAAACGAACCGTATGCTCAGAAAGGCCAATATGAGCAAAGACTTCTTTGATTCCTGCTGGATTTCCTTGCTCAAAAATCATATCGATTGCAGCAGCCAAACGGTAATGTAATTGATATGCTTCATCGACCTTTCTGCTTAACCCCAAACGAACCATCGATGAAAATGCTTTGGGAAATCCTTCTCCGATTACAGAAATTACACCACTTCCTCCTGCCAAAATCATGGGTAATGTGATCATATCATCGCCCGAGATAACCAAAAAACCATCTGGCTTGTGTTGAATTAATTGCATTGCTTGCACAATATCACCTGCCGCTTCTTTAATTGCGACAATATTTTCAAAATCGTTCGCTAATCGAATAACCGTGGAAGGTGCCATATTACTCGACGTACGTCCGGGCACATTGTATAGTATAACAGGAACGGGCGACGCCGTTGCTACCGCTTTAAAATGTTGATAAATCCCCTCTTGCGATGGCTTATTGTAATAGGGTGAAACGGATAAGACCGCTGTAAATGCCGACAAATCGCGCGTTTTCAACTCGTCAACCACCTGATAGGTATTATTTCCTCCTACCCCTAAAACCAATGGCAAGCGTCCTTGATTGGCTTCAACAACCGTATCGATAACCAATTCCTTTTCAGCAGCGGATAATGTAGCACTTTCGGCTGTTGTTCCTAAAACCACCAAATAGTCAATCCCGTTTTCAATCTGATAATTGACAATTCGGGTTAAGGCTTCGGTATCGACTGAAAAATCGTTTTTAAAAGGAGTTACCAAGGCGACTCCGGTTCCAATTAATGAACGCATGATTATATTTTGTTTAGTATTCGTAAATATTTGAACATCTCAGCAGTGAATTCTTTGTGATTTTCTACTGAGGCTGTGATGATTAAATCATTTGCTTTTTTATTAACAGAAGCAAAGCCTACTTTGAATCCAGACTGCGTTAGTTGCGACGTCAATAAAAGGGCTGCTTTATCCATATCGAAGTAATTGATTAACAAGTCGTAATACTGACTTAAAAAGGTGCGAATCGAATCACTTTCAAAAGCGCCCGACCATTTAAAATCGTTGTAGGAAAAAACAGGATAATCAAATTCTTCCTTTTTTTTAATAGGGTCGCGAAAAACCAAAATCTTGATATTTTCTCTTTTAATCCCCTGTTGAATCAAATCGTGAATCAAATCGTCTTTACTTAGAAAACTAGTTTCATCAAGGATAATTCCGACTTTTCGAATAAAATCATGTGCCGCCGAATGTTTGACTTCAGTCCACTTTTTAGCAACGATTTTTTTGAGCGACAGTTCCTTAATTTTATGCAAAAACATAGTACTTTTACTTAATCACAAATTTAATTAAAATTGATGGGTAATCTGATGGTAAATCTAAAAAAGTATCCCCTGCTTCGGAAGTATTTTGTTTTATTCTTAACATTTTCAATCCTCTCAAGTTGCCACCATGCCTACTCCCCTAGTCGAATTGAAGGTAAAAACATTCCAATAAACGCCAATCAAAATAAGTCAACCGAAATTGAACATGTAATTCAACCCTATCGCGATCACCTCGAAAAAGAACTGCGTGAAGTATTGGCCTATAATCCAGAAACCCTTGATAAATCAAAAGGGAAATGGCAAACAACTATTGGGAATTTTATGGCAGATAATACTCTTGAACGCACCAATTTAATTTTAAAAAAGCGCAGCTTACCCTTGGCACAAGTTTGTGTTTTAAACCACGGTGGAATTCGTTCAATCTTGCCCAAAGGTGATGTTACTGCTCGGTCTGCATTTGAAATCATGCCTTTTGAAAATAGCTCGGTGGTTATTGCGCTCAAAGGAACACAGTTGGTCGAACTTGCGAATTATATAATTGCTGAAAAAAAACCACATCCCTTAGCGGGTTTCACATTTACAATAAAAGACAATGCGGCAACACAACTAAAAGTGCAAGGCCAACCTTTGGATGAAAAGCGTACCTATTTTGTCGCTACCTCGGATTATTTATCCAACGGGGGAGACAATATGATTTTTTTTAAAAAAGGACTTGAAACCATTGCAATTGACTATAAAATTAGAACTATCCTGATTGATTATTTTAAAGAAACGGACACAATTCGTGTAAAAAACGATCTTCGAATCCTAGAAGAATAAGACCCATGAAACGGAGAGAATTTATAAAAAAAACTACGGTCAGCACAGCGCTAATCGGATTTAGCGGCCTAGGCCTAAGCAGTTTTACAACTGACAAAACCAAACACATTACTATTCTGCATACCAATGATGTGCATAGTTATATCGATCCATTTCCCGCCGATCATCCCAAAAACCCAAACAGAGGTGGTGTTGCGCAACGTGCAGCTTTAATTCAGCAAATTCGACAGGAAAATCCGAATGTCTTACTCCTGGATGCTGGAGATATTTTTCAAGGCACGCCTTATTTCAACTATTTTGGGGGTGAATTGGAATTCAAACTCATGAACATGATGGGCTATGATGTAGCAACAATAGGGAATCATGATTTTGACAATGGCATTGAAGGGCTATCCAAACAATTGCATACCGCTCAATTTGAAATGGTATCGGCCAATTATGAGGTTCGTAATACTGTTTTACAGGGTCAAGTAAAACCGTATACTCTAAAAAAAATTGATGGAGTAACCATTGGTATTTTTGGTTTAGGGGTTGCATTAGAGGGATTGGTCGATAAAAAAAATTACAAGGAAACCCTATATCTTGACCCTATTGAAATTGCAACCGATATGGCGCGCATTTTACGTCACGAACAAAAGTGCGACCTGGTGATTTGTTTATCGCATCTTGGCTTCAATTACAAAGACGATAAAGACAAAATTTGTGATGTGTTATTAGCCGAAAAAACCCAAGATATCGACCTTATTATTGGAGGACATACCCATACTTTTTTAGAAAAACCTGTGGTTGCAACGAATAAAATTGGGAATAAAGTCCTTATTAATCAAGTGGGGTGTTATGGTTTAAATTTGGGACGTATAGACTTTTACCTAACACAAGACCAATCCATACAAGCTAATGGGGCTGCAATTGTTGTGGGATAAGCAAACTTTATTGTTGATTCAAAAACAGGATTGAAGTCAAGTCAATAATTATTATCACATTGATAACCGACTCTATATTAGGCCAATAACTGAATATAATCGTCTTCAGTGATAATGGGAATCCCTAATTGGTTAGCTTTTTCCAATTTTGCCGGACCCATATTGGCGCCTGCGATAACATAATCGGTTTTTGCAGAAATTGAACTCCCAACTTTACCGCCATTATCTTCAATGGATTGTTTCAAATCGTCGCGGTTGAATTTCTCAAACACACCCGAAACCACAAAGATTTTGCCCTCCAATTTATTTGTAGCATTGGGATTAAACTTTTCAATCACTGCAAACTGAATACCAAACGATTTTAAGCGCTCAATAATACGCTGGTTATTTTCATTTTCAAAAAATTCAATTACACTCTGTGCAATGCGATCGCCTATTTCATCAACCAAAATTAAATCCATTAACGTAGCTGCTTGCAATGCTTCAATCGATTTGTAATGCCGTGCTAACTTTTTGGCAACCGTCTCGCCTACATAACGAATTCCCAAAGCAAATAAAACGCGTTCAAAAGGGACTTCTTTCGACTTCTCTACTCCATTAACAAGATTTTCTGAACTTTTTTGTGCCATTCGATCCAACCGAATCACTTTTTCCACAGTTAATTCATATAAATCGGAATAATCATGTACCAATCCATTGGTATAAAGTAAAGCTACCGTTTCCCCGCCCAAACCTTCAATATCCATAGCCTTTCGCGAGATATAATGTTCGATACGTCCAATTATCTGAGGCGGACATCCATAGAAATTTGGACAATAATGTTGCGCTTCACCCTCTTTTCGAGTTAACATTGTTTGACATTCGGGGCAATGCGTTATGTAATGCACCGATTCAACAGCTGGCCCTCTTTGGGCTACACCGATGACTTTAGGAATAATTTCACCTCCCTTTTCAACAAAAACGGCATCACCAATACGAAGGTCTAATTTTTCAATTTGATCGGCGTTATGCAAAGAGGCGCGTTTCACTATGGTACCGGCTAATTGAACCGGCTCGAGATTGGCAACTGGGGTAATGGCACCCGTACGTCCCACTTGATAAGTGATCGAATTTAACGTGGTGGTCACTTGTTCAGCTTTAAACTTATAGGCAATGGCCCAACGGGGAGCTTTTGCCGTATATCCTAATTCTTGCTGTTGGTAAAAATCATTAACTTTAATCACAACACCATCCGTTTCATAGGGCAGTGCATGCCGATGAACATCCCAATAATCGATAAACGCAAAAACTTCTTGTAGATTTTGCGCTAATTTTGACTGACTCGGGACCTTAAAACCCCATTCACGTGCTGCTTGTAACCCATCAAATTGTGATAAAAACGGAAGATTATTCCCAGTAATTGTATACAGCAAACAATCTAATGGTCGGCGTGCTACTTCACTACTATCTTGAAGTTTCAAACTTCCAGATGCTGTATTTCTTGGATTTGAATAGGGCGTTTCGCCAATTTCAATAAGCTCTTGGTTCATTTTCTCAAAACCATCCAATGGCAAAATTATCTCTCCACGGATAGCAAACTTGGGAGGAAAATTTCCTTTGAGCTGCAAAGGAACCGATTTAATCGTTTTGATATTGGTGGTAACATCATCGCCTTGGAATCCGTCACCGCGGGTTACTGCGTGTTGTAATTGTCCATTTTCATAGGTAATGCTTATTGATGCACCATCATATTTTAATTCACATGTATAGTGCACAGGTACATCTCCCAGCACCTTTTGAATTCGATGCTCCCAATCCAACAAATCCTCTCGTGAATACGAATTGTCCAACGAGTACATTCGGTGTTCATGAACCACTGTTTCAAAATTTTTGGTCACCATCCCTCCTACGCGTTGTGTTGGAGAATTGGGATCAAAAAATTCAGGATATTGCGTTTCTAGAGTTTGCAATTCTTTTAATAATTGATCAAACTCAAAATCAGATATTGTGGGTTGGTCTACTACATAATAGTTGTAATTATGTTGATTTAACGCTTCACGTAATACCACTATGCGACTCGAAACATCCATAAAATTGTACCGTTATTTTTGCACTAAAATAGCCATTTTTATGTAAATTAAGAAGCTTGATTGATGATTTCATTGATCTGTTCATAGAGTTGTCCATCGCTTAGAATAGCCCCTTGATGAATCAACGCAAACAATTCCGCATTTCGTTCGCCTGAATAGGTTTTTCTTCCGGTATGCACCTCAACATCATGGGTAAAAATATGCTCCGACAACCAAACCAAGCCATTTTTGGTCATAAAATCAACATCATTAGTATTCGATTTAATAATGATTGATTGCATACAATCGGTTTGGCAATGGAATAGAAAAAGATGTTGGGGAGAAAAATGTTCCAAATATTTTGCATTCGTTAACACTCCTTCCCAAATTAAATCGGAAAACACATCGAGTTCTTGCTCGGCGATTGCTGGCTTTTGAACTTTAAGCGTATCCCACTCCTTTTTATCAATCGATTGTGTTGCAAGGAAATTGGCAAATTCAAGATGCAATTCCTCGAATTGTTCTTTGGTTAATCGTTTGTACTTCATCATGTGATAAAAAAAATCCCGACCGATTAAGGACGGGATTGAAATATAACGTAAATACAATTATTGTTCTCCTACAATTTCGTAAGCCAATTCAACAATTACAGAACGGTGTAAACGAACAGTAGCAGTATATTTACCGGTACGTTTAACAGTTCCACTCGTGATGAATTTACGATCAATTGTGTGACCTGCTTTTTCTAAAGCTTCAGCGATATCACTATTGGTTACTGAACCAAATAATTTATCTCCACCCGCCTTTGCAGTAATTTTAATTTCTAAAGCTTTCAAAGCTTCAGCCAACGATTGAGCATCAGCAACAACTTTGGCTTCTTTGTGTGCTTTTTGTTTTAAATTTTCAGCCAATACTTTTTTAGCTGATGGAGTTGCCATAGTAGCAAACCCCTGCGGTATTAGGAAGTTGCGACCGTAACCGGGTTTTACGTTTACGATATCATCTTTAAAACCTAAATTTTGAACGTCTTGTTTTAAAATAATTTCCATGATCTTTTCTCCTTATTATTTTAATAAATCAGCTACGTATGGCATTAATGCTAAATGACGTGCTCTTTTGATAGCTACAGAAACTTTTCTTTGGTATTTTAAAGAAGTTCCGGTTAAACGACGTGGTAAAATTTTACCTTGTTCGTTCACAAACTTTAATAAGAAGTCAGGATCTTTGTAATCAATATACTTAATTCCTGATTTTTTGAAACGACAATACTTTTTAGTTTTGTTTGTTTCAATATTTAAAGGCGTAAGATATCTGATATCTCCGTCTTTTTTTCCTTTTGCTGATTGTTCGATGTTCGACATGATTCCTTACGCTTTAGATTTTAATTTTTCTCTTCTTCTTTCTGCCCAAGATATTGCATGCTTGTCTAGCGCAACAGTCAAGAAACGCATCACACGTTCGTCACGACGGAATTCAGTTTCAAATTGAATCAAAACTTCGGGTGAAGCTTGGAATTCGAATAAATGGTAAAAACCACTTTTCTTGTGTTGGATTTCGTAGGCTAATTTTTTCAAGCCCCAATCCTCTTTCGATACCATTTTAGAACCCTTAGAAGTAAGAAAATCCTCAAACTTGCTTACTGTTTCCTTTACCTGAACTTCAGATAAAACGGGATTTAAAATGAAAACAGTTTCATAATGTTTCATAATAGTTATGATTAAAAAATTCAAATTGGGCGCAAAATTACATAATTAATTTAATTAAACAAGTAAAATCAAAAAATATTCGCTTAAGTGCAAAAAAAATCGATAAAAATTAGTTTTATTAAAATTTACGTCTTACTTTAGCAGCTCCAAATCTATAATAAGACTAAATTATGAAATTAAATTGTGTAGTTGTTGATGACAGTTCGTTACAACGAATGGTCATTGCAAAGTTAGTAAATAATCACCCAAACTTACACTTAATTGGTGATTTTTCTAATGCAATTGAAGCAAAAAACTGTATGACTGTTCATACCGTGGACTTGATCTTCTTGGATGTAGAGATGCCTGTAATTAGCGGTTTTGATTTTATCGACGGTTTAAAAATTAAACCTCAGGTAATTTTCATCACTTCAAAAGCAGAGTATGCCCTAAAAGCTTTCGATTACGATGCAACGGATTACTTACAAAAGCCTATCGTATTAGAACGCTTTAACGCTTCTGTGAAGCGCGCCTTAGAACAACATTTGTTACGTCGTGAAAACTTTGAAGAAGAAGGTGAACACATCTTTATTAAGAGTAATCTCAAAAAACTGAAAGTTTACACAAATAAAATCAAATGGATTGAAGCTTATGGTGATTATGTAAAAGTTGTCACAGAAGAAGATACAAACTTGGTGCTTTCCACAATGAAATCGTTTGAAAAAGATTTATCTAAAGAAAAGTTCATTCGTGTACACAAGTCGTACATCATCAATATCGATAAAGTAGAACGTTTCAATAGTAAATATGCTGAAATTGGCGTAACAAAAATTCCATTAAGTCGGAACAAAAAAGACGATTTAATTAAAGCACTTGCAATTGCTTAATAAAAATCAACGTTTACCGTAACCTTTACGGGTCGGTATTGCGCTACTGAATCAAAACTATCCAAGACTTTTTGGATAGTTTTTTTTGTACTCAAAACCGACTGTTGCGCAGGTATCTTAATTAAAATGGTACGAATATACTCGTTGCGTATCTTATTGATTGCAGGTTCTTCAGGACCCAATACCGGACTGGCAATTTGCTGCTTCAACACCTGATATAACCATAGACTGCTTTCTTTTAACTTATCAAAATCACGGTGTTTTAATGTAAGTCGGATGAGTCGGAAAAAAGGAGGATATTTATAAATTTGACGGTCATACAGCTGTTCTTTGAACATTTCGGTATAACTGTTATGGGTTACCTGCTGTATTGTATTATGCATTGGATTGTAGGTTTGAATAATCACCTTACCTTGCTTCTCGGAGCGACCCGCTCTTCCTGCAACTTGCGTCATCATTTGAAAACTTCGTTCGAATGCCCTGAAATCAGGGTGATACAAGAGACTATCAGCATTTAAGATTCCCACCAAGGACACATTATCAAAATCCAACCCTTTAGCCAGCATTTGCGTGCCAACCAAAATATCAATTTCGCGGTTTTTAAATTGGTCGATCAATTTTTCAAAACTATATTTTCCTCGGGTGGTATCTTGATCCATCCGCTTGATCTTTCGCTCAGGGAAAAGGGAAGTCAATTCCATTTCAATTTGCTCTGTACCAAATCCTTTTGTAGACAAATCACTACTCGAACATGCATGACAACTAGTAGGTTTGGCAATAGTATACCCACAATAATGGCAACGCAGTTGATTTTTGAACTTATGATACGTTAAACTCACATTACAATTGGTGCATTGGGGAATATGTCCGCATGTAATGCATTCCAAAACAGGCGCAAACCCCCGTCGGTTTTGAAATACTATCACTTGTTCATTCAAGGCCAGTGCTTCAGCTATTGCATCAATTAATTGCACACTAAAATGACCTTTCATACATTTTCGAAAATATGCCTCTTTTAAATCAACCAGAACAACTTCTGGCAACGGGGTTTTACCAAAGCGTTCTGCTAAGGTTACTAAACCATACTTGTTGTTTTTTGCATTGTAATAGGTTTCTAAGCTGGGTGTGGCCGAACCCAAAAGAGTTTTCGCTTGATGGAATTGCGCTAAAACAATTGCCGCATCGCGTGCATGATAGCGCGGCGCTGGATCCTGTTGCTTAAATGTTTGCTCATGCTCTTCATCAACTAAAAGCAATCCTAAATTGGAAAATGGCAAAAACAGAGCCGATCGTGCACCAATAACAATTTGTGCATTTTCTGATTGTTTCAACAGATTATTCCAAACTTCTACCCGTTCATTATTCGAATATTTTGAATGAAAAACGCTTACTTTATTTCCAAAATACCGGGTAAGGCGAGTAACTAATTGTGTGGTCAAAGCGATTTCTGGCAACAAATACAGTACTTGTTTACCTTGTGCAATCGTATCCTCAATTAATTTAATATAGATTTCTGTTTTCCCCGAACCTGTGATTCCGTGAAGTAAAACGACATCTTTCGACAAAAATTCGCGGTTAACGTCATCAAACGCTGCTTGTTGAGCTGTGCTTAATACAATTTGATAATTTTCTTGATTATCTTCAAAATTTACCCGTTCCTCTTGAATGGAATACGTTTCAAAAATACCTTTTTCAACTAACGATTTAAGTACAGCATCGGAAACAGCAGCTGTTTCTTTCAAAACGCTCGCAGCAATCGGTTTCCGTTCGCGCGCTTGGAGTTGGAAATACATCAAAATTGCTTCCTTTTGCTTATTCCCTTTTAAATCCTGCAGCAATGCCATTAATTGCTCTTGCTGCATATACACCTCATGCAATCGTATGTACTTTACCAACTTGGGTTTATAACGTTCTTGTACTTCCTCGTGTAAGTGCAAAACATTTTTCTGCAAAAGTCGTTGGATTACAGGAAAAACGCGTTTTTTATTTAAAATCGCTTCGGCATCTTGGAGTTTTATCGAACTTTGATTCTGGAGTGCTTCAAAAATCAGGTATTCATCATCGGTAAGCTGGGCAACATCAACTACCGATTCGCGTTTAAAATTTAATATCGTTTCACTTTCTAGTAAAAAAGCAGTCGGCATTGCACCGCGATATACCTCCCCTAGTGAACACATATAATAATCGGCTATCCATTGCCAATGTTTAAACTGTATGGCATTAACTAGAGGCTCCTCATCTACTATTTGATGAATCGCTTTCGCTTCATAAAGTTGGGGTGGAATTTGATGGACACCCAATACCAATGCAGTATACATTTTGCTTTTACCAAAAGGCACCACAATCCGCATTCCTGGCTTTATAAAATGGTATTCGTCTTCATTTACCGAATAGGTAAACGTACGGGGCAATGCCAAAGGTAAAATTACATCCGTAAAATACACTTAACTCTTTTTAGTTCGAATCCAATACTGTGTTCTTCCCAATAATGAAAATCCAATATAACCCCTTACTTTTAATTTTTGATTGCCTTCGAGTTCAATTGAACACTTATATACTTTACCTGTTTTAGGATCCATAATCGTTCCACCGCTAAACGAATCACCATCTTTTTTTAGACCTTTAATAATAACCAAACCTTCCACGGGTTTGTCTCGATCAGCACCTTCGCACAAATCACACTTTTTTGATTTTGCTGCAGGATCCAAAACAGTAACAATTTTTCCATAAATCAAACCTTTATGCTCGTAGATATCGACAATACTTTTTTCCTTACCGGTTGCATCATCAATAGTCTTCCAATGACCTAAAATTGTTTGACAATTAGCGTTTTGAAAACAAAAAACAAGTAAAAATAATCCTAACTTTTTCATAAATTTTGATTTTTATTTTTTAATAATTCTCTTTTTTTTAATGTATTGATTGTTCCATTCAATTCAAAACCTAATAGCAATATCGCACTATTGATCCATATATAAAACATCACAACTAGCAACGTTCCAATAGAGCCGTACAGTTCGTTGTACTGGGAAAAACGCACTACCCAAATTCCAAAAAAATAAGAAGTTACAACAATTAATACTGTAGTAAAAACCGACCCAATAGTGATTAAAGAACGTCGTTTTTCTCGCTTGGTTCCAAACGTAAACAATAAAGAAGTGGTAACCAACAGCATTAAAATTATAAACGCATAACGCCCCATTTGAATCAACGAAATATCCTCTGAGAGCATATCTTGAATTTTTATCTTTTGAATAAAAACTTCAAATATTACAATAGCGGCTACCGTTACAATTAAAATAACGGCAAGCAAAATGGAAATACCCAAAGCAACAAGATATTGACGGAAAAACTTCCGCTTTTCATTCACATGAAGCGAAGTTTCAAAACCTGTTAAAATTGCATTCACTCCATTGGTCATTAACAATATTGCCATAAAAAAACCCGTAGACAGCAATCCCGAATGGGAGTTGTGTAAAATATCATTCACAATTTTTGCTATCGCATCAAACGTTGTGGGTGGAACACTTTGCTGAACAAAGCCCATAAAGTCAGCCTGAAACCCTTCAATTGGGATAAATGGAAGCAAATTAAGAATAAACAAGGCAAAGGGAAACAATGCCATAAAAAAACTAAAAGCAATGGAAGCAGCGCGGTTTGAGAGCGCATTCTCTGCTATTCCCGATATATAGAAATCGAGTAATTCATAAAGTGACAACCCATGCAACCATGGCAATTTGATGCGACTCGTTAACGCAATAAAATGCCGAATTACCGGTAATTTTTTTAGAGTATATGTACTACTTTCTTGCATTAAATAGCTTTCAAACTTAAGTCCATATTATAAACCGAATGGGTCAACGCACCCGATGAAATATAGTTGACTCCACATGTAGCATAGTGTCGGATCGTGTCTTCATTAATATTACCTGAGGATTCCGTCTGGCATTGATTTCCGATTAATGCAACTGCTTTTCGGGTATCCTCAAAATTGAAGTTATCTATCAAAATTCGATGGACCCCTTTTGATTGCAAAATCAATTCGATTTCGGCTAAATTTCGTGCTTCTACTATGATTTTTAAATCTCGTCCTGTTTCTTTTAAATAGGCTTGTGTTTTTTCAATCGCTGCCAAAATTCCGCCGGCAAAATCGTTATGATTGTCTTTCAACATAATCATATCATACAGGGCAAAACGATGATTTTCACCGCCGCCTATTTTTACCGCCCATTTTTCACAAGCCCGAAATCCAGGAGTCGTTTTACGGGTATCCAAAATTTTGGTTCCCGTTCCTTCTAATAAATCAACATAATGACGGGTCTTTGTTGCAATTGCGCTCATGCGTTGCATCGAATTCAACACCAATCGTTCTGCTTTTAAAATGGATTGCGATCGACCTGAGACATGAAAGACAACATCTCCAAACTTCACCGGTGCACCGTCTTCAATAAAAATCTCCATTTGCATTTCTGGATCGACATAATTAAAAACTTTTTGCGCAAAAGCAACACCAGCAATAATTCCTTTATCTTTCACTAATAATTTTGCTTTTCCCATTGCTTCTGCAGGAATACAAGCGAGCGAACTATGATCACCATCGCCCACATCTTCTCGAATGGCATTGGAAATAATACGATGTAATTCATCTTCAAATTGAGCTTCTGAAATCATATTCGTAAAAGTTACTATTCCTTTTTTTAGTAATTATCGGGAAATATTTTCCCTGGATTTAAAATATTATTAGGATCAAAAACATGTTTAATGCGTTCCATTAGCTCCAAATGGGACTTTGAAAAGGCAATATCCATGAAATTCTTTTGCACAAATCCGATACCATGTTCACCCGAAAGAGTTCCTTTTAAACGCACCGTTAGTTCAAATAATTCACGAATTCCTTTAGGTACCTCATGTTCCCATTGCGCATCGGTCAAATCACCTTTAATAATGTTCACATGCAAATTTCCATCCCCTGCATGACCGTAACAAACCGATTTAAAACCATATTTTAGCCCTATTTTTTTGATTCCTGCAAGTAATTCAGGGAGCATATAGCGCGGCACAACCGTATCTTCTTCTTTGTAAATAGAATTTGCTTTAACGGCTTCAGCTACCGAACGACGCATTTTCCATAAAGCATTTTTTTGATCTTCGGTATCGGCAAAAAATACGTCATCGACTTCAAATTTTTCAACAACACCTAGAATTTTTTCCGCCTCCAAAAGTAAAATTTCAGGATAATTCCCATCCACCTCGATAAGTAAATGCGCCTGAACTTTTTCGGGCACTTGCACATGGATTCCTTCAACAAAATTTAGCGTCCAATCAATCGCATCGCGTTCCATAAACTCTAACGCACTAGGGACAATTCCAGCTCTAAAAATTGCAGAAACAGCTTCGCAGGCTTCGTCAGCTTTAAAAAATGGAACCAACATCAATACATTATGGCTGTTTTTTGGTATTAGTTTCAATACAATCTTGGTAATTACTCCCAACGTTCCTTCGCTTCCAACCATTAATTGGGTTAAATTGTATCCTGTTGAGTTTTTTAAGGTATTAGCACCCGTCCATATAATTTCACCATTGGGCAATACCACCTCTAAATTTAAAACATAATCTTTGGTTACACCATATTTTACTGCACGAGCACCTCCGGAATTCTCTGCAATATTTCCTCCAATAAAGCAACTCCCCATACTGCTGGGATCAACAGGGTAGAACAATCCTTTTTCTGCTACGGTTTCACGTAATACCTGAGTGATTACGGCGGGTTCGAGCGTAACTTGAAGGTTTTGCTCGTCTATTTCCAAAATCTTGTTTAACCGCTCCATGGACAACCCTATCCCTTCATAGATACATAAGGCACCACCGCTTAAACCCGTGCGTGCACCAATTGGAGTTGTAGGTGTTTTATATTCGTTGGCCAATTTAAGAATTTCGGAAATTTCAAATGCGTTTGCTGGTTTAACTACCACATTGGGAGGAAACACATAATCTTCGGTTTCATCATGTCCGTAATCCTTTAAAACTTCACTATCGGTTGCAACGTAGTCGCTACCCACTATCGCTATTAAACGGTTTAGTAATTCAGAAGAAATGGCCATTTACATATTTAATTAGTTGCGTAAAAATAAAGCTTTGTTGGTAAAAATTTAAACTTTTTTAAAACTAAATCAGCAGTAAATACCATAAATAAACCGTGATTAATGAAACTGGTATTCCAATTCCAACCATCAAATTACAGAATTTAGGTTTGAGTCCGTAATTGGATGCTAATATAGCCCCAGAAATCATTGGAGGCATAGCCGATTCTAATACGGAGACATTAATCGATAGACCTACACCTGCACATACATATTTATACAACACAACAAAAAACAAAGGCATTACTATCAATTTGAAAGCCAAACCTAGACTTAAAAAGCCCCAATGTTTACTGCGTGTTTCCCACTTTAATTGCAAACCAACAGCCAACAAAGCTACGGGAGTAACTGTTGCTCCTAATTGCTTGCAAACCTCGTGAACCATTAGCGGTAAGTCGACTTGGAACACTAGCAATAAAAATGCAAACGCAAACGCAATAAAGGGTGGGAAAACAACCACTTTTCGCAAAGCACTTTTGATGTTGGATGAGCCAGTTGCAAATAAAGAAGCCGTAAACACACCTAAGGTTGAAAGTACAATAAATGAGCCTGGTTGATCAACAAGAATTGCTGTTTTTAATCCCGGTTCACCAAAAAAAGCATGAATTAAAGGAAAACCAACAAACGAAGTATTCCCTAATCCAGCAGTTAAAATTAGTGCACCTATCAGCTTTCTAGGCCAATCCAACCATTTACCCAATCCATAAAAAAAGAAGAAGGCAATCAAAAACCCCAACCAAGGTACTAAAACAGGATACCAGAGCGCTGCATTAAGTTGTATAGAAGGAATGTAATAAAAAGTCAACGCTGGTAGCGCCACATAGATTACAAATTGATTCAAGGCAACATAACCGTTCTTTGGAAATGCAGCAACGCGTTGCAACCCCACTCCAATTCCTAAACAAACAAAGATGAGCAGTAAATTTTCCATTTTGTTGTGGTTTGTTATACAAAGGAAAGCTAAAAAGCAGTGCAAAGGGTTGCTAAAAGGTGAAAACTATCTTAAATTTGGGTTGCTTTCCAAATTGTGATTTTAGTATCTTTACGAAAAAGTTAGCGCACCTTGGCAAAGTCATCAAAAAAAACGTCCGCCTTACACGAAGTAGACGGAATTCCACAACCAGAATTCATCAGTAATCGCGCATTACAAAACGCCATTGAAAAGCGACGCATTCAACCTAGTGCATCCGATTTAATTCAAGGGATTTTAGCAAATGACAAAACGGCCTTAAGTAGAGCTATAACTCTTATAGAAAGTACAAACCCCGATCATTTAGTGAAAGCAAATGAAGTAATTCAAGGTTGCTTACCTCATGCCAATCGTTCCATTCGCATTGGAATTACTGGGGTTCCAGGAGTTGGAAAAAGTACGTTTATCGAGGCATTTGGAACCTATCTAACCCAACTTGGGAAGAAAGTGGCTGTATTAGCCGTTGATCCCAGTAGTTCCATTTCCCGAGGAAGTATTTTGGGTGATAAAACCCGAATGGAAGAACTTGTAAAAGATTCAAATGCATTTATTCGACCAAGTCCTGCCGGAACGAGTTTAGGTGGAGTTGCACGAAAAACAAGAGAATCTATTATACTTTGTGAAGCAGCAGGATTTGATACAGTTATTATTGAAACCGTTGGTGTAGGTCAAAGCGAAACTGCGGTTCATAGCATGGTAGATTTTTTTCTATTGTTAAAAATTGCAGGCGCTGGTGATGAATTACAAGGCATCAAACGTGGAATAATGGAAATGGCTGATGCAGTAGTAATTAACAAGGCAGACGGTGATAATATTGCAAAAGCAAAATTGGCACAAACAGAATTCAACCGGGCATTACATCTTTTTCCGGCAAAAACAAGTGGTTGGACACCAAAAGTAACAACCTGTAGTGCATTTGAAAAAACAGGAATTGATGCAGTTTGGAAGATTATTGAAGCGTATTTAAAACTCGTGCAATCTAATTCCTATTTTGAACACCGACGTCAAGCGCAAAACCAATATTGGTTATTAGAAACAATCAACGAACAATTGATGGCGCATTTTTATCAGCATCCCGCAATTGAAAACGAATTGGAAAAGAACAAATTAGCCGTCCAAAACAATGAAATATCCCCTTTTGCTGCGGCCGCTGCTTTATTAGCTCAGTATTTTAAAACTGAATAATCTATTCGAATTCTTCCATTTCACGGTCATAAAAAGCTCCGGCTTGTTGAATTAAATCTTCCATTTCAGCCTCCAATTCGCGCTCATCTTCGTCGTCAACATCGTCAAAGATTTCGACTTCATCATTGGTTAAATTAATGATGAAACGAGGGTAATCCAAATGGATTACAAAAATATCATCCGGAAATTCAGAATTATCTGCAAGAACAAATTTGGGTAGATTCATTGATTGTATGATTGATGTGTTTGAAATTCGTTATTCGATGTTTTCCCAATCGAATTCTATTAATTTATTTAACTGATTTTTACAAATTGGGTGTTGTACAATTATTTTCACTTTTACGATTTAACCTATTGGTCAAATAATTGAAACGAAGATACAAAAAAAGCGCTGCAAAAGTGAGTCCGGCCAATAAGCCTATCCAAACCCCAACTGCTTTAAGTTCGGTAAATTTCCCCAAATAATACGAAATTGGAAAACCAAAAACCCAATACGCTAGGAACGTAATATACATTGGTACTTTTACATCTTGCAAACCACGTAAAGCACCCAACACAACGACTTGAATCCCGTCTGAAATTTGAAAAATCGCCCCAACTAGCATAAGTTGAGAAGCAATTTTAATCACCGCTACACTATCATTAATGAGCAATTCATTATCAAGATTTAGAAATAAATAGGGTAAATAATTATGAAACACCACAAACAACATTGCAAAAAGTAGTTCAACAAATAAAGTGAGAATAAATACCGAATGTGCAATCGAACGTAACCCTTTATAATCTTGAAGTCCCATCTGATTTCCGACCCGTATCATAGCGACTACACTAAGTCCCATAGCAAACATAAAAGTTAACGATGCCATGCTTAAAGCAATTTGATTGGCTGCCTGACTTGTTTTTCCAATTGAACCACACAACCAGATTGCAGCGGTAAACAATACAACTTCAAAAAGCATCTGTAAAGCAGAAGGCACGCCTAAACGGACAATTTTAAGATAAACCTCTTTTTTCAATTGTTTCAATGAAAAATCCTGAAGATATCCATTCAATTTGGGTTGCTTTACAATGATGATGTGCATGAAAACAACCATGGCAATTCGAGAAATTACCGTACCCAATGCCGCGCCAAGAATTCCTAGTTTTGGGATAATCCAAAAACCATAAATCAAAATATAATTGACCCCAACATGCAAACCATTGGCCAAAAGAATAGCATAAAGGGCATATTGCGTCAACGACAAACCATCGGCTAATTGTTTATAGGCCTGAAAAATAATTAACGGAACTAATGAAAATGCTACCCATGTTAAAAACGGTTTTGCTAAAACAATAACCTCTTTGGGCTGCTGCAATCGTTCCATAAGCGGTTCCGCCATTACAACTAAAGCAAAAAGAGCCAAACCAATACCCGTACATAAAATGAGTCCATGTTGAAAAACCGAACGAATTGCATCGGTGTCTTGTTCAGAATCGGCAGCAGCAATCAGCGGGGTTAAAGCCGTTGAAAATCCAATCCCTACAGCCATTGCTACAAAAACTAAACTATTTCCTAAAGACACGGCTGCTAACTCAGTACTTCCCAAACGGCCCACCATAATATTGTCAACTATTGCAATCAATGTATGCCCAACCATACCCATAATTACCGGAAAGGCTAATCGAACATTATAGTGAAACTCTTTTGAAAATGCTTTCAAACTCATGGATTCAATTTAAGGATACAAAAGTACATCGGAAACGGTAAGCGAAAGAAGTGAATAATGAAAAAATATTATTTTAAAAACTCGACAAAATGCATTTTTTCGTTATTTTTTTGTATTTTATTTCTTACAAACATTGTTTTTAATATGTATTTTATCGACAAAATACACTTTATTAATGTTAAAATAAATCATTTAACTAATTCGTTATCATTTCAAACCAGTAGAATTGTAACTTAGAGGCATCAAATCAACAAAATCATGAAAAGAATTACGTTAACTTTAGTATTGCTTTTTGCAATTAGTCTTCATTCTCAAAATGTATTTAGAGAAGATTTTTCAACGTTTAACATTAATCAATCACTTTCGGGGCAAGGGAGTTGGACAAATAGTTCAAACACCTATGGATTAGGAAGTTGTAATGGAACTTCTTGTGTCAATTCAACTGTAGCACAACAAACCGTTGGATATTTAAATTGGGGTACTGCTAATCGTTCGGTTATTTTAACTCCAAACGGCGATGGTTGTGGTTTCCCTTTTACTTCTCAACAATCGGGGGTATTCTATATGGGATTTGTTATTCGTATTACGGATTGTTCATACACCAGTAACGATTTCATCCATCTAACGGGAGCATCAACCCAAGCGACAGCACTAAAAGTTCATATTATTAAAACTTCGGCAACTCAATACAACATAGGACTTTCTAAAAGCTCCGGAAATATTGTATGGTCTTCAACTCCTTATGCATTAAACACCAATCAATTGGTTATTCTTAAATATACGTTTAATCCCGATACGAATGATGACATTTTATTGTTACATACCAATCCCAACATCAACAATGCTGAACCTACAATTACGAGTGCTTTAACCAATTCGGGCGTAGACTATACAGCTCCTATAGATCGGATGATTTTAAATCAAATGAGTCCGAATGCTCCAAGTGGACGTATTAGTTTGTTTAGTATGGGATCGAATTGGAATTCACTTAAATTCAGCGCATTGGACAACACCCCTTTTAATGCACAACAATTTGGACTTATTCATAATATACAAAACCAAACCTTTGACTTGTACAATGGAGCTGATAGTGGACGTTATGAAATTGAACTTTTTAGTTCACTCGGTCAAAAAGTTTGGTCAAATTCGATCGAATTACAATCGGAGAGCGTGACGCAATTAGCAATGAATACTTCCCTCACGAAAGGAATGTACCTCATGCAAATTAGCAATAAAAATAATCAAAAGGTAATTAAAAAATTGATGGTTAATTAAAAAAACCTCCTTCGGGAGGTTTTTTTATGCTTAATCACTTTTCTAGCGTATTAATGATTAGTCCTTGTTTTTATTTTTCAATATCGTTCAGACTTTCCATTTTTTTGTAAGCAAGAAACCCTTTGATATCTTCAAAATGCTCGCGTACACGTTGGTTGCCAAATTCAAAAACTTTGGTCGCCAATCCATCCAAGAAATCACGGTCGTGGGAAACAAGTAGTAACGTTCCATCAAAGTCTTTCAATGCCTCTTTGATAATATCCTTGGTTTTCATATCCAAATGATTCGTTGGTTCATCCAGAATCAAGACATTTACGGGTTCCAACAATAATTTAATCATTGCCAAACGTGTTCGTTCACCTCCCGACAATACTTTTACTTTTTTGTGCACGTCATCTCCACCAAACATAAAGGCACCTAAAATATCTTTAATTTTTGTGCGAATCTCCCCCACTGCAATTCGATCAATCGTCTCAAATACGGTTAAATCACCATCCAAAAGTGCCGCTTGATTTTGAGCAAAATAGCCCACTTGAACATTGTGGCCAATTTCTAACTTTCCTTCAAATTCAATTTCATTCATGATGGCTTTAATCATAGTGGACTTACCTTCGCCATTTTTCCCTACAAATGCCACTTTCTGACCCCGCTCTATAACCATATTCGCTCCATTAAACACTACATGGTCATTGTATTTCTTAGATAGCTGTTCTACCACCACCGGATACTGCCCGCTTCGGGGTGAGGGTGGAAATTTTAAACGCAAAGCCGAGGTATCGATCTCATCTACTTCTACCAACTCCAATTTCTCCAACATTTTCACCCGGGATTGTACTTGAAGGGTTTTGGAATAGGTTCCTTTAAATCGCTCAATAAATTCAGTTGTTTCAGCAATCATTTTTTGCTGCTCTTCATAGGCTTTCTGTTGGTGTGCACGGCGTTCTTTTCGCAATTCTAAATAATGCGAATACTTCGCGCGATAGTCGTAAATACGCCCCATAGTCACCTCTATTGTTCGGTTGGTTATAGCATCGACAAAAGCACGATCGTGAGAAATCACCATAACTGCTTTTGCTTGATTTAACAAAAACTCTTCCAACCATTGAATACTATCCATATCCAAATGATTGGTTGGCTCATCCAACAAAATTAAATCGGGTTTCTTTAATAAAATTTTAGCCAATTCGATACGCATACGCCAACCCCCAGAAAATTCAGCAGTGGATCGTTGAAAATCCTCTCGCGCAAATCCCAATCCTTTTAATACTTTTTCAACTTCGGCTTCGTAATTAATTTCTTCAGTTGCATAAAATTTTTCACTTAATTCCGAAACGCGTTCAATCAACTTCATATAATCATCACTCTCATAATCCGTACGAACCGTTAATTGTTCGTTGAGCGCATCGATTTCTGATTTCATTTCAAAAATTTCAGAAAATGCTTTTGATGTTTCTTCAAAAACCGTGACATCATCTTGGGTTAAAAGGTGTTGAGGTAAATAAGCAATTACCGCTTCTTTAGGAGCAGAAACATTCCCCCTTGTGGGCTTGCTTTGTCCAGCAACTATTTTCAATAGGGTCGATTTCCCGGCGCCATTTTTACCCATTAAGGCAATTTTATCGGTTTCGTTGATAGCAAAAGTAACTTCACTGAACAGGGTCGTACCCCCAAATTCAACAGCGATATCGTTTACGGTAATCATGCGGTGCTTATATTTTAAAAATGAAGCGGCAAATATACTCGAAATTCGTAATTCATTTTGCTTTTCAAGGGAAACTCTGCTCTAAAAAAAATACCTTTGTAGTAAAAATACTGAGGCCCTATGGAAACGATTAAATCCAAAGTTGCTTTTCACATTATACGCAGAAAATACCGTATTCGCGTGCGTTGGGCAACAGCACTGTTATTCTTTGGTATGGGATTTAGTTTTGCAACGTGGGCCAGTCGAATTCCCAACATCAAAACCAATTTGCATTTAAGTGAAGTAGCTTTAGGCAATTTACTGTTTGCCTTACCCATTGGGCAATTAGTGGCGATGACTTTTTCCGGAAAGATAGTTACACGTTATGGTAGTCGAGGGTTATCTTTAATCGGGCTTTTTCTTTATTCGGCATGTTTACTCATGATCAGCTGGGCTTCGACAAAATGGGAATTGGCTGGAGCTTTATTCCTTTTTGGTTTTTTTGCTAATCTATGTACTATCGCTATAAATACACAAGGTGTTTATACGCAAGCCTATTTTGATAAACCCATTATGGGGTCGTTTCACGGCGCATGGAGTCTTGCTGGCTTTTTTGGTGCTTTAACCGGTTTAGCCATGCTCAGTTTTAAAATGAGTGTAGCGCAGCACTTTTGCATTGCGTTAGTTTTAGTAACACTTTTAATAGTTTGCACTGCTCAATATTTAATAAAAAATAAATCGAAGAAACCCGAAGAGAAAGTATCCTATTCCTTTATAAAAAACCCCGACAAGCAGTTGTTTTGGCTCGGAATTATTTGCTTCTGCGGAATGGCAAGTGAAGGGATTATGTTTGACTGGAGTGGTGTTTACTTTAAAGAGATTGTCAAAGCTCCGGGAGCGCTTTTTGCCTTGGGCTATACTATTTTTATGATAAGTATGGCTTCTGGTCGATTCTTGAGTGATCTTTTGGTTACTCGGTGGGGGCAACAAAAAGTTTTACTTTACAGCGGATTAGTAATTAGTATTGGTTTATTTACCGCAGCGCTTTTTCCTTATTTACTCCCCGCAACAATTGCTTTTATGCTGGTTGGCTTTGGCGTTTCTAACGTGATTCCTATTGTTTTTAATACCGCGGGTAGCCATCCAAATGTGCCACCAGGAATTGCATTAACCATTGTAACGAGTATCAGTTTTATGGGATTTTTAATTGGACCTCCTTTAATAGGATTTATTGCTGAATTAACCAATTTACGAATTTCTTTTGCTTTTTTTGGAGGTTTTGGATTGGTAATCATGAGCTTAGTTACCCATTTAAATAGTTTTAAAAAACAATAAAAGACAACGGTTATTGTTGTCTTTTTCGTTGTCGATTAGCAATATAATCGTCAATTGCTTTTCGGGATGTAAACCAATTCCGCCCTTCTTTATAGGCGTCTATCTTCCCTTGACGTGCCAATAGACTCACGTATTCTTGGCCATAAGACACTCCAGGTTCTTGTACAATATGGGCAATTGACTCATACGAATCTTGATTGGGTAGCGCATTTAAGTAAATATTTAATGAGCGTTCTACAGCTTGGCACATTAAAAGCATTAACTTTTGATAATTTCCGTTATTAGCCTGATTTAACGCTTCATAGTATTTTTTGCGGTCATTTTTTAAAATAATTGCCGGAGGAAATCCTTGTTGCATCAATACTAAATTCATGGCTAATCGAACTGTTCGTCCGTTTCCATCAAAAAAAGGATGGATCCAAACCATCTTATGATGAAAAACAGTAGCCAATTCAATAGTATTTAAACCGAGTGGATTATGTACAACAAAGTCAATCAATTCATCAATTAATTGGGGAACTTTTTGAGCATTGGGTGGGATAAAATTAGCTCCGGAAATACGAACGCCTCCGTTTCTTAGCCGCCCAGCAAATTCTTCTTCAATGGATCGTAAAACATATCCATGAAGATTTAAAATATCACGACTGCGCAATTGATAATTTTCATGAATTATTGAATACAAATAATCAATAGCTACTTCATGGTTTTTAACTTCAAAATGCTCGCGTAATGATTTCCCTTTTATTGTAATACCCTCTTGAATCACCATTTGGGTTTCACGAAGACTTAAGGTATTTCCTTCGATACTATTGGAATTGTAAGTCCATTCAATAGTCAATGCCTCTTTTATTTTGTGTAAAGCACTTTGTGGCAAAGGTCTACCCTTATCCAACACTTGTTTTTTTTCTAACAAACGCTGAAAGGTGACTTCAAATTCATCATAATATGTTCTATCTATTTCCCACACACCACAAAATTATCGTTTTTATTTCAATTTTATTCTATCCGATATTAATTTTAACACCAAAAAAAATCCCGACATCTCGGGATTGGTTTTATTCTTCTTCTAAATCATCATCTTCATAGCCTTCCATCTCATAATACAAGGGCTCAATCATAATGTTTTCAGCAATCATTTCGGTTCGTTCCGTTATTTGTGAACAGAAGAATAACCGTTGTACTTTTTCAATACTTTCAGACAGTCGTAAAATTTTTGGTTCATACCGATTTTTAAAAATCAAATCCGCATCATCCAAAATAAATAATTTCAATTGATTAACATCAAATCCAGCCGATCCAAAAAGCAATGTCAATTGATTAGGAGTGCCTATCAACACATCGATACCTAATGAAATTAAATTCTTATCTTCATCTAAATTGGTTTTATCGTGCACAAAATATACCCGTAGTTGATTGTATTTGTTCAGCTTTTCGAAAATAGCAGCTAATTCCAAAACACGTTCCTTATCATTACAAACAATCAATGCACGTGGGGATAATTGAAAGGGCTTGTCTAACCGTTGAATTACATTTAAAACTATAGTGGTAGATTTTCCTGTTCCTTTCGAACTTTGAATTACTGCATCGGCACCACTTTTTAGGGTTGAAAACGTATCCCGTTGTAATTCATTGGCAGCCTCCAATCTAAGGTCAATTAACGCTTGCTGTAACTGGAGATTAATTTTTTTTAATTGCATATTTTTCTTTGAACAACGCCTTATTTATTTACTCGCAAATAACTTCACATCACTTTCAGATATTTCCTGTCCTCCCAATATAATCAGTCGTTCTACAACATTCCGCAATTCACGTATGTTACCTGTCCAATCATACTCTTGTAATAATTTTATGGCCGAATCAGAAAATATTTTTCGAGTATTTCCTTGCTCTTCAGCAATTTTTGTTGCAAAATGATTAATTAGTAAAGGAATATCATCACGTCGTTCATTTAATGCAGGAACTTTAATTAAAATAACGGCCAATCGATGGTATAAATCTTCACGAAACCGCCCTTCTGCGATTTCTAATTTCAAATCTTTATTCGTCGCAGCGATCACCCGAACGTTAACTTTGATATCTTTATCTGCTCCAACACGTTGTATTAAATTTTCTTGCAAAGCCCGCAATACTTTTGCTTGTGCTGCCAAACCCATATCACCTATTTCATCCAAAAAAATCGTCCCCCCATCGGCAGCTTCAAACTTACCCGCGCGATCTTTTACCGCCGAAGTAAAGGCTCCTTTTACATGACCAAATAATTCGCTCTCAATCAATTCTGCAGGAATTGCAGCGCAATTAACTTCTACAATAGGAGCTTCCGAACGTTCACTTTTTTGATGCAATTGATGGGCAACCAATTCTTTACCGGTACCGTTCGGACCCGTAATCAATACCCGAGCGTCGGTTTTTGCAACTTTTTCAATCATTTCTTTAATTTGATTGATCGGGGCGCTCTCCCCTATTATCGCATAGTTTTTGGAAACTTTCTTTTTCAAGATTTTATTTTCCACCACCAACTGTTTCCGATCTAACGCATTGCGAACCGTGTTTAATAACCGATTTAAATCGGGTGGTTTAGAGATATAATCAAACGCTCCCAATCGCATTGTATTTATGGCAGTTTCCATATCACCATGACCTGAAATCATAACAATAGGTATTTCGGGTTTTATTTTTTTGACAGCTTCCAATAATTCTTCGCCATCCATTTTTGGCATTTTAATGTCACACAACACTAAATCATAATCGGATGCTTTTATTTTTTCTAACCCTTGAATTCCGTCTTCCGCTTCTTCTACGCTGTAGGTATCACTTTCCTCCGATAAAATTCGTGTCAACACCCTTCGAATTGAAGCTTCGTCTTCAATAATTAATATTTTGGCCATAATCGCTATTTAAGGCTTATTAATGCCTCTTCTTTTTCGTGTTTAATCTAATATTTCATCCAACGGATTAATTCTTTCCACGTTGGTTTTTTTCCATACATTAATATGCCCACCCGATATATTTTTGAAGCAAACCATACGACCAAAATGAATGTTCCAAATAATAATAGCATTGAAATTAGAATTTGCCACCATGGAACACCAAAAGGAATACGCATTAACATTACGATAGGCGAAGTCAATGGGATCATAGAAAACGTAGTGGCAATCGTTCCGTGAGGATCATTAATCACCGTAAAAAAACCAATATATACAGCCAAAATTAAGGGCATAATAATCGGCAATAAAAATTGTTGGGAATCGGTTTCATTGTCTACTGCTGCGCCAATTGATGCATAAAACGAACTGTATAAAAAGTAACCCCCAATAAAATAAATTACAAATGAACAGAGTATCGTTCCAATGGGTAAATTCCACAACTCATTTAAATACAACGCAATTTTACTCATGTCTTTTCCAGCGGTTTGGGCTAATTCTTGCGCTTGTCCTGAAGCTGCACCCACTTGTACGCCAAAAACTGAGGTTAGAATAACCATGGCCCCTAAACCTAATAGTACCCAAATCATGAATTGAAGAATTCCCGCCATTGAGGTTCCTATAATTTTACCCATCATTAATTGAAACGGTTTGACAGAGGAGATAATGACCTCAATGATCCGTGAGGTTTTTTCTTCAATTACACTCCGCATTACCATATTTCCATAAATCACAATAAACATCATAATCAAATAGCCAAAAGCACCTCCAATTGCAATCTTAATTTCATTCAAGCCTTTTAATGAGGCTTCTCCAGAGGATTTCTCTAAATGTATCGAAACATCGGCTTTTGCCGCATTGATTTTTAAGGTATCTAATCCTGCTGCATTGAAATTTTCAGCTGTCATTTTTTTAGCAATTACGTCTTCGAGTTCATTGATAAATGCTACACCAGGACTATCATTGGAAACGTATTCGATATTTTTTTGCAACTTTTTATTGTCACTCATTTTTGGGATAACTAGCAACCCTTCATAATATTCAGATTTGATACTATCTTTTAAAATAGAAATCGGCAGCTGCGAAACGTCCAAAAACTTAAATTCTTCATCACTCTTAAATTCATTGACAAACCGTGCTGTTTCATCGTGAATGGCAATCGTTTTCTGTTCGGCTTTCATCGAACTTAAATAGCCCACAAAAACGCTGATTCCGACAAAAAGGAGCGGACTCAAAAAAGTCATTACTAGAAATGACTTATTGCGGACTTTGGCAAAAAATTCACGCTTGATAATTAAAAGCAACTTATTCATGAATCACTATTTATTGCGTTACCGTTTGTATAAAAATATCATTGACTGTTGGAATTTTCTCAGCAAAATGGGTCACTTGTCCCCGTTGCATGATCGTCTCAAGTAAGGTGTTGGGCGAATGGGTTCCCAAATGGATTTCCAATTTCAATTCGTCATTAAGCGATTGGAAATCCGTTTGCTTCATGGTAAACTTTTGTGACAAATCAACCATCAAACCTTCTATATTATCTGTTATTATCCCAACATCATAAGCATTCGTTCGGTGGGCACGCTTAACATCAGCCAATTTACCTTCAATCAATTTATTGGACTGGTGAATTAAAGCAATATAATCGCACATTTCTTCAACCGATTCCATACGATGGGTAGAAAAGATAATTGAAGTTCCTTTCCGATTTAACGCAATAATTTCATCCTTAATTAAGTTGGCATTTACAGGGTCAAATCCCGAAAAGGGTTCGTCTAATATCAAGAGTTTTGGTTGGTGTAAAACCGTTACAATGAATTGTACTTTTTGTGCCATCCCTTTTGACAGCTCTTGAATTTTTTTATCCCACCACGCTTCGATTTCAAACTTTTCAAACCAATACTTCAATTGAATCTTAGCATCTTTTTTAGACAAACCTTTTAATTGTGCCAAATACAAACACTGTTCTCCGACTTTCATCGATTTATACAATCCACGTTCTTCGGGCATATAGCCTATCACATGCACATCATCGGGCTGCAAGGGTTGACCATCCAACAGTACAATTCCACTATCGGGCATCGTAATTTGATTGATAATTCGAATCAAGGATGTTTTCCCCGCACCGTTAGGACCTAATAAACCGTAAATACTTCCCTTGGGAACCGTAAGTGAAACCGAATTCAAAGCGGTATAATCACCATATTGTTTGACTACATTTTGGACTTCTAAAATCGAATGCATAGGATTCAAAGCTTAATTGGGTAAAAATACGGATTTCCGCGCAATAACGTTTGGTGTAAAAGAAAAAACCCACCCTAATAATGACAAAAGGATGGGAAAAATTGCTATGAAAAAGAAATTACTTGTTTCCAAGTAATAGATCAAAAGTAAAATTAATTTTTAAACTACGAAAACATATCTTTAACTTTTTCAAAAAAAGATTTTTCACTCTTTTCAGGTTTTGGAATAAAGTTTTCGTCGGTTAATGATTGTTCAAAAAATTGACGCTGTTCTTTGGTTAATGTTTTGGGAGTCCAGACATTTACATGAACCAACAAGTCGCCATTTCCATAACTATTCAAACTCGGAATCCCTTTGCCTTTTAAACGTAATATTTTACCCGATTGAATTCCTTCATCCAATTTAATACGCACTTTTCCATTCACAGCTTCCAATTCTTTTGAAACGCCTAAAGCAGCTTCTGCAAAACTAATATAAAGGTCGTAATGCAAATTTTCACCTTCGCGTTTTAAAAAATCATGCTCGAGTTCTTCTATCACAACAATTAAATCTCCTGGGATACCATTGCCCGGCGCATCATTTCCTTTACTTGAAACTTTTAACTGCATCCCGTCTGCAACACCCGCAGGTATTTTGATAGAAACTGTTTCATCTTCCATCACCATTCCGTACACATCTGCATTCGCAGGTTTACTTTCTATCGTTTGCCCTGAACCTCCGCAGGTGTTACACGTCGTAGCGGTTTGCATCCGACCGAGTATGGTATTGGTTACTTTTAAAACTTGACCGGCACCGTTACAGGAAGTACAGGTTTTATAGCGCACACCCGGCGCTTGTATTTTACGTTTAACCTTTACTTTTTTCTCTACTCCGTTCACAATTTCTTCCAAGGTGAGTTTTACTTTTATACGCAAATTACTCCCCTTTACGCGACGTGATCCGTTACCTCCAAATCCGCCACCAAATCCGCCACCGAAAGCACCACCAAAAATATCGCCAAACTGACTGAAGATATCATCCATATTCATGTGGTGGCCACCACCAAAACCTCCGGCACCATCAAATGCAGCATGTCCATACTGATCGTATCGCGCTTTTTTATCGGGATCGCTTAACACTTCATAAGCTTCAGCGGCCAATTTAAAATTTTCTTCGGCCTCTTTATTGCCCGGATTTTTGTCTGGATGAAATTCAATCGCCTTTTTGCGGTATGCTTTTTTTATTTCTTCAGCAGAGGCGCCTTTGCTGATTCCTAATATTTCGTAAAAGTCTTTCTTACTCATTTTTCAAACTTATTGCCCAATAACCACTTTTGGAAATCGGATAATTTTATCGCCTAATTTATAGCCTTTTTCAATTACATCCACAATCTTACCCTTCAAATCTTCTGATGGAGCAGGTATTTGCGTAATCGCTTCGGCAAAATCGGCGTTAAAATCATCACCCGCTTTGAGTTCAACTTGCTCTAAACCTTTGCCTACCAATGTCGATTTTAATTTTTCATGAATTAGTTCGACCCCTTTAACCAAAGCCTCATCATCTGATTTACTTATTTGTTGCATCGCTCGATCGAAGTCATCTAAAACAGGTAACAAAGCCACTAAAACCTCTTGATTGGCCGTTTTAAACCACTCAATACGTTCTTTTGATGTTCTCTTTTTATAGTTCTCAAACTCGGCAAACAAACGTAAAAATTTATCTTTTTCTTGTGCCAATTGTTCTTCCAAATGTTGTTCAGCTGTCAACTCTTCAGCAGTTTCTACTTCAGGAATGTCGGTAGTAGTAGGTTCTGCACTATGCTCTTTTTCCAATTCTGAATTTTGGTTTCCGGTATTTTCGGTATCCATGGTCTTTATATTTTAATACGTTTTGCAATATACTCGAAGCCATTGCTTCGCAAATTGCCATGCAAAAGTACTGCCATTTCTTGAAAAATGTCAAATTGTCATTCAATTTAATTTGTAAGGAGAGGGTTTATTAATCCAAAATCAAATCTAACTTTATTTGTTTTCTAAAACGATAAACAATGAAAACGGAATCCTGTTTATGATTTTGGAATGAATCATAAATTCATCTGTACGTATCAATTGCTTTTATATGTTGCCCAACTTTGGTGGCTTTTTTATGGAATTAAATTAGCAATTGCGCCTTTCAAATCGGGATAAGTAAATTGGAATCCGAGTGCTAGTGCACGCTGTGGCTTTACCTCTTTATCGTTAAATAGCAACTCGTGCATATCTCCTAAGATAATTCGCATTACAAAGCGTGGTACTGGAGGTAAAAAAAAAGGTTTTTTCAAGGCTTTGGCAATAATTCGAGTTTGTTCGTGTTGCGTTACTGCATCGGGAGCAACACCATTAAAAATTCCACTATGCTGTTCTGCGATAATCCATGCATATAGGCGCACAATATCGGTTAAATGGATCCACGACTGCCGCTGTTTTCCCGAACCAAAATCAGATCCCAGTCCCATTTTTATCGGTTTCACAATTGGCTCCAAAGCCCCCCCTTTTTGTGCATAAACGACACCGGTTCTAACTTTGACAACTGCAATACCGAGGGATTCAAATTGATCGGCGCTTTTTTCCCACTGCCCTACTAGCAATCCTAAAAAACCTGTATCGATCGCCGTAGACGATTCGTCATAAACAACCGTTGATGAGTCGGGATAAATAGCAACACCCGATGCAGAAATGTATTGTTTAACTTGGTGTCCTTGGATTTTTTTTAAAGCAGAAAACAATAAATTGGCGCTTAGCACCCTACTCGTAAGCAATTCTTCTTTATAAGCCGTTGTCCACCGTTTTGCAATGGAAGCACCTGCTAAATGGACAATAACTGTGACTCCTTCAAAACAGGCCGTATCGATTTTCCCTTCCACTGGATTCCAATAAAATGACTGCACTCTTTGTTCAGTGGTTAGCTGCCCTTTTCGTGTCGTTAACCAATGAATGGTATGTCCTGCTGCATGAAGCTCACGCGTCAAAGCACTTCCTATGAGTCCGGTTCCGCCGGTTATCAAAACTTTCATGGCACAATTTTTTCTCAAAATTACCGAATGTAAACGAAAATGACAGCGCTTATACCAAAGGTTTAACGAATGTTTAGGCTTGGGCGATCCCTTCGGGCCGGGCTTTCGGCCGTCGCTTCCCTCATACCTCGGGCGAGCTCCAACAAGGCCTCTATCCCTATCGCAACCGCCGCTCCAAAAAAAAATCCCAGCCGGAGCCAGGATCTTTCATGCAAAAAACAAATTATTCTATTTTACTCACACTTCCTCCCGAAGACTCAACTTTGGTGATGGAAATCGCTTTTCCTGAATAATGTACCGAAGCACCACTGGAAGCTGAAGCATTCAATTTCAAACTCGCTTGAACCCGAATACTACTGCCACTTGATGCATCAGCCTTAACCTCATTGGCAACCAATTGATCGGCCTCTAAGGTGCTGCCACTAGAACTCGACGTGTTTAAGTTTAAAGCGATTCCTTTGATGTCTATCGAACTCCCGCTTGTGGATTCTGCTTTTACCATATCGTATTCCAATTTACCTTCCAAATGAGATCCGCTACTCGCATTTAAATCCAAACGGGTCCCTTTTATTGTGGTATTAAAATGCACATTGGAACCGCTATTGCAATCTACTTTTTCCAAATTTGGTAAAGTCACATAAACTTTCAAAACTTCTGCATTATTGATATTATGGTCGACATATAATTTTAAAAGAGTACCTTCCACTTTAGTAATCACATACGGCTGCAAATTGGAATCCGTCTCTACTTCTACTTTAATAACATCACCCTGCGAAACCTCGACCTCAAGTCCGGTGCTCGCTACAATTCCCGTAAAATCGGTTTTAATTTCCCGTTTTTCAGTCGTTACATTTCCGTTGCCTTGCACTCCATTTAAAAATGAAGAATTACAAGACGCAAATACCAAAGTCATAATTAAGGCTACAATTAGCTTTGTACAATAAACAACTACGCGTACCATATTAGTTTGATTTTTTGATTACTATTCCGTCTTTGTTAATCGTCAGGCTTCCTTTTTCCTCTGATTTTTTCTCTTTTATTATTTCGACACCGTTGACTTTTACTGTTACACGATCTGTGGAATCATTAACTTGTTCAATTCCTTCAGTATCAATGACATCATTGTGCTCATCTTCATCTGGTGGACAATTTAAGCAGCGAACTTTATCCGTATCTACGCGATATAAATAATCTTCAGAACTGTAATGGAGATTGAAATAGTCATCATTACTCGAATCATAATGACGTACAGAACCATCCGTTTTAAAAAGAGTACCTTTTGGAAGATACACGTAAATCTCAACACTTTGTTTTCTAAATTTATTGTTGATTGCTGTAATCCAGTAAGAATCAAACAACAATTGATTCCCTTGAATTTTAAAACCGTAGTCAATTTTATGGGCTCTTGAGTTGGCTTCACCAGCAGATTTACCCACGGCCAATTTCTCAATTCGAAGATACGGTTGCGGTGCTTCGGTCTCCATTATGCGCAAGCTAATGGTATTTGAATAAATTACTTCTTTTCCATTTTCATCGGTTAATAAGTAAAAATCATCAGTTCGCGGACTAGCGTCTTTATCATAAAACTCATTATTAACAAATTTAATCATTAGTGTGTCCTTCGATTGTAATGGAATTTGCTTTTTAATAATTGCTTTACCATCAAAAGCCGTTTGGGTTACTTCGTTTATTATAATTGCTGTTAAAACTCCGATAGCCACAATCCAAACTGCAAGTAACGTATACTTTATTGCATTACTTAATTGACGCATATTGGAAAGTATTAAATTCATTCCCAACACCATTAAAAAGAATGCTGGAATTCCAAAACAAAGTAAAAGTAAGATTCCTTGCAACCAGAAAGGAGTTTCCAACCCCAGTGGCGTTACAATCATATTGATGGCCGCATTTTGCGGCAACTGTGAGGTAAAAATTAAAAGAACCGCAGCAATACAAATTCCCAAGAAAAACAGCGATGAAAAAACAAGGATAATGGCTCCGATAATCTTAGCAAAAACCTTAAAAATCGAAGTGAAAACAGCCCCTAATCGTTCCCCAACATCGCCTGCACCAGATTTCACGCGATTGCCTAATTCGTTATAATCTGCATTTTGAATGCGTTGCGATACATTTTCAAATTCTTCACGAACCTTTTTCTCAATAGAACTAATGGTTACTGGTTCGCCTGTCATTTCCAATTTCTCTGAAGTCGTTACTGCTTTAGGCATTGCAATCCACAAAATAAGATACGCCAAAAAGCCCGTTCCGAATCCGATTGCTAAAATCAGGAAAACCAATTTAAACCAAAACGCATCAATACCAAAATAATGACCTAAACCAGTACAAACTCCACCAATTACGCCACGATCTTCATCGCGGTATAATTTACGACGACGCGGTGGTAATGCATATTTGAATTCAGGTTCTTCTGTTTTCTTTTCTTCATTATCCAAACGATAGTCCTCGGGCTGCCCCATCACATTGATCACTTCTTCTACATCAAGGTTGTTGATTACATGTTTATCTGACATTTGTCGTTGCGAAAAAAGTTCAGCAACACGCATTTCAATATCCTTCATAATTTCGTCTTTACCCGCTGCGTCGGTCAACGAAATTTTAATCGCGTCAAAATACCGCGAAAGTGTTTGATAAGCATCTTCATCGACATGAAAAAACAATCCTCCTATATTAATATTTACGGTCTTGTTCATGATTATTGGTTTTGTTTAGTGATAAGGTTAACGGCATCAGACAATTCAGTCCAAGTTTCGTTTAATTCGTTTAAAAAAGATTTTCCCAATTCGGTCAACGCATAATATTTGCGTGGTGGACCCGAAGTTGATTCTTCCCAACGGTAATTGAGCAACCCATCATTTTTGAGTCGGGTCAACAAGGGATACACTGTGCCTTCCACCACAAGTAACTTTGCTCCCTTTAAGGTATCGAGGATTTCAGATGTGTAGGCCTCGTTGTCTTTTAATACAGACAAGATGCAAAACTCCAAAACTCCTTTTCGCATTTGTGCTTTGGTATTCTCGATGTTCATATTGAATATTATTTATTTGCATCATTGAAAAGTCAATACTTTTCTTTATACAATAATTTCTTTTGCAAAGATACAACCAAAAAATAGTATTATGCAATACAAAGTACTTTATTTTAATAAAAATTTAACAGTGATTCGATCATAAGGAATCGTATTAGAATACTATATTTACTTTAACTAATTTGAAATTATGCAATTTACACCGAGAAAAATCAACATGTTTATGGCATTACGACTACCTGCTGCATTTTTATGTGGTGTACGTGCGCAGCAAATTACTGAACAGGAATGTATTGCTACGGTTCGGTACCGTTGGATATCACAAAATCCTTTTCAATCGATGTATTTTGCCGTGCAAGCTATGGCGGCTGAATTAACAACGGGTATTTTGGTGCTATTTCAAATTAAAAAAAGTGAACATCCCCTATCGATGCTAGTATGCAACACAAAAGCAACTTTCACTAAAAAAGCCAAGGGTAAAATCACCTTTGTATGTACACAAGGCGATGCGATTGCAGACACTGTAAAAAAGGCAATTGAATCGGGTGAAGGCCAAACCATTTGGTTGCAATCCATCGGACGCGACACCCAAGGAGATGTTGTGGCCATCATGGATTTTGAATGGACGCTAAAATTAAAAACCAAAAAATAAGTTGCTTTTTATACCTTTGACACGTAAAATAAAAATTATGAAACGTATCCTACTATTTTTGTTTGTTTTAACCGCAGGAACTATTCAAGCGCAAAAAAAAGAAAAAGTAAAAGGTTCAAAAATTGTAACCGTTGTTCAAAAGAAAATTGAAAATTTTACCTCACTTGAAATTACTGATAATCTCGAAGTGTTTCTTATTAAAGGTAATGAATGTGGAATCGAAATTGAAGCCGATGATAATTTACACGATGCAATTGGGATCACTGTAGTTGGAAATCAATTGCGCTTATCTACCTTAAAAAGTGCATTTGGCTATAAAAAATTAAGTATTCGTGTTACATATACCGATGAGTTCAAGGAAATTAATGCTAAAGACGAGTCGGTTGTTAGTGCATTAGCAGAAATGAATTTAGATGAAGTCACTTTTAATAGCTTCGATGAATCCAAGTTATTTCTATATGCTAAATGTAAAAAGTTTACTTTATTAGCCAATGATCGCTCCCGATCTGAACTGAATTTAAAATGTGAAAATACACGAATTAACCTCAGTAAAAATGCTACTTCTAAGGCCTTGATTGTTTCCAATGAACTTACGTTTGACTTATACCAAAAAGCAAATGCAGAAGTAGAAGGCGATGTTGAGGTAATGAAATTACGTATAGATAATAATGCAACCTTTATGGGTAAAAATTTGAATGCCAAAACGGCAAATGTAACATCTGAATCGTATTCCAAAGCCACAGTACTGGTTACTAAAGATATACAACTCTCTGCAGCGGGTAAATCTCATTTGGAATTGTATGGAGATCCGAAAATAGCAGTAATTCTATTTACCGATAGTGCTGTTTTAGCCAAAAAGCCACTACAATAATTTCATCGCTTACCTAGACAGTATCGTAAAAAAGTCTATATTTGCAATGGTTAAAGCTAGCGGGGTGTAGCGTAGCCCGGTTATCGCGCCTGCTTTGGGAGCAGGAGGCCGCAGGTTCGAATCCTGCCACCCCGACCAAGAAAAGTGGAACGAGAGTTCCACTTTTTTTATGCGTTGACTCAGCCAAAAGTTTACTTTTGAGCGAAGGAAAACGCATAAAAAAAGTGAGGGCGAAGCCTACACTTTACTTGAGCAACTTATCCCAATACAGGATATACAATCCTGCCTCGCAGCCAAAAGTTCACTTTTGAGCGAAGGGACTGGTTGCAGTGTTCAGTTTGCAGTTTGCAGTGTACAGTGAGCAGTATTCAGTTAGCAGTATTCAGTATGCAGTGTTCAGTTTGCAGTATTCAGTTTGCAGTTTTCAGTGAGTAGTGTAAAGTGAATAGTAGCTAACTTTTAAAAATAACTCCTTCCGTTTTTAACCAACTCCTTTTTCATATACCATAAGCATAATTTGTTGCCAACCTATAAACACTTTCTATCTGAGAATTGTTAATTATAATTTGAAGTATGTTTAAAAACTAACATTAAAAAAGTAACTTTGTCGCTTATTAAAATTACAATTATGTCAGACTCAATAGAAAAAGTAAAATGCCTCATTATTGGTTCGGGTCCTGCAGGATATACAGCTGCAATTTATGCTTCGCGTGCCAATATGAATCCTATTTTATATCAAGGTACTCAACCTGGCGGTCAGCTGACGACAACCAATGAAGTGGAAAATTTTCCAGGATATCCCGAGGGGGTAACCGGACCCGAAATGATGGTGCAACTTCAAGAACAAGCAAAACGCTTTGGAACTGATATTCGCGACGGCTGGGTCACTCGAGTCGATTTTAGCGGACCCGTTCACAAAGTATGGATTCACGATAATAAGGAGATTCATTGTGATACGGTAATTATTTCTACCGGGGCTACTGCAAAATACTTGGGCTTACCTTCGGAGCAACACTACCTTCAAATGGGAGGTGGCGTTTCTGCTTGTGCGGTGTGCGACGGATTTTTCTATCGTAATCAAGAAGTAGTTATTGTTGGTGCCGGGGATTCTGCATGTGAAGAAGCCCATTACCTTTCAAAAATGTGTAAAAAAGTAACGATGTTGGTGCGAAGCGAGAAATTTAGAGCTTCGCGCATTATGGAGGAGCGTGTGCGCAAAACCGAAAATATCGAAATTCTAATGCATACTGAAACCTTAGAAGTTTTAGGCGATGGACAAGTGGTAACAGCTGTAAAAGTTGCCAATCGGGCTACGGGTGAAGAACGTGAGATTCCCGCAACTGGTTTTTTTGTTGCTATCGGCCACCAACCCAATACCGAAATTTTCAAAAACTATATTAACGTCGATGAAACAGGCTACATCATCAATATTCCAGGTACATCCAAAACCAATGTAGCAGGAGTATTTGTAGCTGGAGATGCCGCAGATCATGTATACCGACAAGCAATTACAGCAGCGGGAACAGGATGTATGGCCGCACTAGACGCCGAACGCTATCTAGCCGCTATGGAATAATCCAAAATATAAAATAAATAAGAGAGTCGCACACGCGGCTCTTTTTTTTACCCCAAACTAATCACTAGTCACTAGTCACTATTTACTATTTACTAGTTACTAATCACTAGTCACTAGTTACTAATTACTAATCACTAATCTCCAAAAACTGAACTCTACGCCAACAAAGCCTAACCATTTCATACTTCTGCAAACATTTCACATCCACATTATTAAATCGATTGGGTATATCAATAAAAAAACCGGCTCACTTGGAACCGGTTTCGTATTATTTAATCGTTCATCGATATCAAAAACTCATCGTTTGTTCGGGTCTTTTTAATTTTATCATTGATGGTATCCATTGCCTCAACCGGATTCATGTCGGCTAAGAATTTTCGAAGAATCCACATGCGCTGCAATGTTTTCTCATCCAATAATAGATCATCACGACGCGTACTCGATGACGTAAGATCAATTGCTGGGAATATCCGTCGGTTAGCAATCTTACGATCCAATTGCAACTCCATATTACCGGTACCTTTGAACTCTTCAAAAATAACCTCATCCATTTTCGAACCTGTTTCGGTAAGGGCTGTGGCGATAATACTCAGCGATCCACCATTTTCAACATTACGAGCTGCGCCAAAGAAACGTTTCGGCTTTTGTAACGCATTCGCATCTACCCCACCACTCAATACTTTACCAGAAGCAGGTTGTACGGTATTATATGCCCGTGCCAAGCGTGTAATCGAATCTAGAAGAATCACCACATCGTGACCACACTCGACCAAACGTTTTGCCTTTTCCAATACAATATTGGCAATTTTTACGTGTTCTTGCGGCTCGCGGTCAAACGTAGATGCAATTACTTCGCCGCGCACACTGCGTTGCATATCGGTAACCTCTTCGGGGCGCTCATCAATCAATAAAACTAACAAATATACTTCAGGATGATTGGCTGCAATTGCATTGGCAATATCCTTCAACAACATGGTTTTACCGGTTTTCGGTTGGGCTACAATCATCCCGCGTTGCCCTTTACCAATTGGAGAAAACAAGTCAATAATTCGGGTAGAAACAGAGGCTTGCTTAGCATCCATTTTAAACTTCTCCTGTGGAAAAATTGGCGTTAAATGGTCAAACGAAACGCGATCACGTACAACTTGCGGATCATGTCCATTAATTTTCAATACTTTAACCAAGGGGAAGAATTTTTCACTTTCCTTTGGTGGACGTACAACCCCCTTGACCGTATCACCCGTTTTTAAACCAAATAAACGAATCTGAGAAGTTGATAAGTAAATATCATCGGGAGAAGCCAGGTAATTGTAATCTGAAGAACGCAAAAAGCCATAACCGTCTGGCATCATTTCTAATACTCCTTCGCATTCGATGATTCCATCAAACTCGTAATCGGCATCACGAACATTTTGTGTCTTTTTAAATTTATTATTTTGATTTTGATAATTCGGATTATTTCCATTGTTGTTTTGATTACCGTTTCCTTGAGTAGCTGCACTCTCTTGTACGGGTGGTAAATCAGATGAAGGTCCCGGCGGCACAAACTCAGGACGGTTTTTTTGAGGGGCATTAGCATGTTTCCGGTTCTCATGCGACACATTGCGCGCATCTACAAAATCATTTGGCAAAGACTCTGTTGTAATTTGCGGAGGCATAAACGGCTCATATTCAACAGGAGCTCCCGAAATTTTAGGAGGAATTTGATTGCGATCTACTCTTGGCCGCTTAAAGTCTTGGTGTTGTTCCCGTTTAACAAAGGAGTTTTGATCCGTAACTTTTGAATTTTCCTCAGAAGCGATTGCAACAGGAGTTGAATCCACATTGGCTTCCTTTTCAATTGCATTGGACTTCGGTTTACGTCCCCTTTTTTTTCCTTCCGATGTAGGATTTCCTTCTAAGGTTGAGGCTGCCGAAAACAAATCAGCGGTTTCTTCTTGGGACTGTATACGTGGCCGTCGACCTCGTTTTTCACCATCAGCCTGTGAAATAGGTTCTTTTTCAGTGGCTTCTTGATGCGCTATAATTCGGTCGATAAGTTCTTCTTTTTTTACTCCGGCGAATTTAATCGTTTGTGCCAATTTGGCAATTTCCTGAAGCTCAGGTAGCTTCATGGATTTTAACTTTGAAATGTCAAACATAAATAGTTAGAAAGCATTTAAATTATGGGATATCGTATCGAGATAAAAGTGTGGAGATTTGATATTTAAAATTCCGTAGGCATAGAAGTGATAGCGGAATTGCAGTGCAATAATACGAATAAAAATTAAGCACACAATAGTTTTTTCAAAAAAGAAATACTATTTTTGAGCATCAAAATTTTAATCCAATGGTACAACGAATTCAAACCCTCTACATGTGCTTTTCCATTATTCTTACTGGATTTTTGGGTTATGTATTCCCCTTATGGACATTTGATAATGGCAAAATATTTTACTTTGCTATGGATTTCAAATACTTAGCATTGTCGGGAGCAGCTACAGCAGTTGTTGCCATGAGTTTAATTAGTTTTAAAAACCGTAAACAACAGTTTGTAATGAACAGACTGGGTATGATATTAAATTTAATTTTATTAGGATTATTGATTTACCGTTCGCTCAATCTATCCGGAGAAACGCCTCTAGTTTCTGAGAAGGGTATTGGGATGTTACTTCCAATTTTTTCTATCGTTATGCTGGTTTTAGCAAATAAAGCCATCAAAAAGGATGAAGATCTCGTAAAATCAGTGGATCGTATTCGATAAACCTGTAAACTTAGTTTATTAGTGCGTTAAAATCCGTTTCGAAAAGGAACGGATTTTTTTTACACCTTTATTTTCAATAACAAACGGCAAATTGAACCGATCTATACTTATAATTGTGCACGATTACCCATTTCCACAATTTCTAATTCTTTGATAGCTGCCCCATCAATCACAAAACGCAACATCGTTCGCACTTGATGAAAACCATGAATACCGGCCGCTCCTGGGTTAAGGTGCAACAAATTCAACGTTTTATCAAATTGTACTTTTAGTATATGGGAATGCCCACAAATAAAAAGCTTAGGTGGATTAGCAAAAATTGCTTTCCGAATCGCCGGATTATAGTTGCCAGGATAACCTCCAATATGGGTAATCCACACATCAACCTCTTCACACCAAAATCGATTATGCAAAGGAAAAGTCAACCGTGCCTGGTGATGGTCAATGTTTCCATAAACGG
>Ga0315905_10000164_pt1 | contig 72523 bp, 72 predicted proteins | sample LakEriMetagenome_5_FD_203522 | JGI IMG/M metagenome (GOLD analysis project Ga0315905, IMG submission 203522) | Freshwater fungal communities from buoy surface, Lake Erie, Ohio, United States - Buoy 4 MA121 | ecosystem: Environmental > Aquatic > Freshwater > Lake | place: USA: Lake Erie, Ohio...
TTGCAGCCCAGTTCGAAGGCGCGGCCAATATTGTGGCGCTGCATACATGCGGCAAGGCTTTGGGCGCCTCCGGCGCACTCGTCACCATGGCCGAACCGCTGCGCCGTTTCATGATCAATCGCTGCAAGCCCTTCATCTATGCGACTGCGCCCTCGCCGCTTGTTGCCGCGATTGTGCGCGCAGCACTTCATCTCAGCGCAGGTGCTGATGATCGCCGTGCCGCCTTGCAACAGCGTATTGCGCGGCTCGGCACCCAATTGGACAAGCTCGGCCTGCCGCGCACCGGCACGCAGATTCAGCCCATTGTGCTTGGCGCAGATCGTCGCGCAACGGCGCTGGCGGATAAAATTGCTGCCGATGGTTTCGATGTGCGCGCCATCCGTCCACCGACCGTGCCGGAGGGAAGCGCGCGCCTGCGCATCACGCTGGGCGCGCATCTCTCCATGGCCGATATAGACGGGCTGGGTGCAAGCCTTGCCCGCCACATGCAGGACCAAGCCGCATGAGTTCCTTCATCGTCACCGGAACAGACACCGGTATTGGCAAGACCGTCTTTTCGTCGGCGCTCGCCGGCGCGCTTGACGCACATTATTGGAAGCCCGTGCAATCGGGATTGGAAGAGGATTCCGACAGCCAGACCGTGCGCCGTCTCTCGGGCCTACCGGCCCATAAAATCCTGCCGGAAGTCTACCGGCTGCAGGCTCCGCTTTCGCCCCATCGCGCGGCGGAACTGGAGGATATCGAAATCCGCCGCGATGCATTTGAAATGCCCAATGCCGATCCGCTCGTCATCGAGGGCGCCGGCGGCTTGATGGTGCCTTTGCGGCGCGACTGGCTGATCATCGATCTCTTCGCCGATCTGCAATTGCCGGTCATTCTGTGTGCGCGCACGAGTCTGGGCACGATCAATCACTCACTGCTGTCCATCGAGGCCCTGCGCCTGCGCGATATTCCCATTGTCGGCATTGCTTTTATCGGCGAGGCCAATGCCGACAGCGAGAATACAATCTGCGCCATGGGTGGCGTGCGCCGCCTCGGCCGCCTGCCGCGTCTTGAAAAGCTTGAGCGCGAAACGCTGGCGCGCGCCTTTCACGACAATTTCGACATGGCGGAATTTGCATGAGCTCGCCTGTCTGGCATCCCTTCACGCAACATGCGCTGCAACCCGAAGCCATCGAGATTGCGCGTGGCGAAGGCGCTTGGCTGGAGCGAACAGATGGCACGCGGCTGCTCGATTGCATTTCCTCCTGGTGGGTGATCACGCATGGCCATTGCCATCCGCGCATTGTCAGTGCGATCAGGGATCAGGCCGAAAAACTCGATCAGGTCATTTTCGCCGGTTTCACGCATCGGCCTGCCGAAGAGCTTGCGCAGCGGCTTGTGGCAAGGCTTGGCCCAAAATTGTCGCATGTATTTTTCTCAGACAGTGGCTCCACCGCAGTCGAAGTCGCGCTGAAAATGGCTTTGGGCTATTGGCGCAATCTCGGAGAAAAACGCACGCGCATCATTGCGCTCGAACATGCCTATCATGGCGACACGATTGGCACGATGTCGACAGGCGCGCGCGGTCTTTTCAACGCCGCCTATGAGCCGCTTCTGTTCGATGTGACGCGCCTGCCCTTCCCCGCGCCCGGACAAGAACCGCGCACACTCGATGCGTTGCGCGCCGCCTGCGATGGCGCAGCCGCACTCATTGTCGAACCCTTGCTGCTTGGTGCAGGCGGCATGCTCACCTATGGCGCTGATGTGTTGCGCGAGATGCAGAACATTTGCCGCGCGACGCAAACCCTCTTCATCGCCGATGAAGTCATGACGGGCTTTGGCCGCACCGGCACGTTCACCGCCTGCGAACAGGCGGGCGTCAACCCCGACATCATGTGTCTCGCCAAGGGCATTACGGGTGGCTCCATGCCGCTTGCCGTCACGCTCGCGAGCCAAGCCATTTTCGATGCGCATTATTCGACCGATCGGACGAAGACCTTTTTCCATTCGAGTTCCTACACGGCCAATCCGATTGCCTGTGCCGCCGCTGTCGCCAATCTCAATGTCTGGGATGAGGAGCCGGTTCTGGAACGTCTGAGAGCGCTCAGTGCTTTGCACACAAAACATCTCGTCGCTTTTGCCGACGACAATCGTTTTTCCGGCCTGCGCCAGTGCGGCACCATTGCCGCGCTCGATCTGCGCGTGGCCGATGAAGGCTATCTCGCCGGCATCGGCCCCAAACTCTATGCTTTCTTCCTCGCGCGCGGTCTGCTGATCCGCCCGCTTGGCAATACGATCTATCTCATGCCGCCCTATTGCATCGGCGCGGGCGAACTCGCAGAGGCCTATGATGCAATCTCCGCCGCAGCCGATGAATTTGGAGCGCGCTGATGGGAACGCGCATTTCAGGTCTTGGACATCACGCGCCGGGGCGATGCGTCGCCAATGAAGAGATCGAGGCGCGTCTCGGGCTGGAGGCAGGATGGATCGAATCCCGCGTCGGCATTCGCACCCGCCATTACGTCGGCCCCAATGAGGCTTTGACCGACATTGCTTTGCCTGCCGCCCAAATGGCGCTGGCGGAGGCCGGCCATCCCGACATTGGTTTTCTGATTCTGGCGACGAGCACGCCCGACCATCTTTTGCCGCCTTCGGCACCGCTTCTGGCCCACAGGCTCGGCCTTTCTTGCGGCGCTGCCGATCTGGCAGGCGCCTGCGCCGGCTTTATAGATGCGCTTGTCATGGCTGACGGGCTGGTGCGCGCACAGGGGCGCAGCGTTCTGATTGTTGCGGCCAATATTCTCTCGCGCCGCATCAACCCGACCGATCCCTCGACCTCGGCCCTTTTTGCCGATGCGGCGGGCGCCGTCATTCTCTCGCCTGCCCCCGAAAAAGATCGCGGCGTGATCGCCGCCGAACTCGTCTCCGACGGGTCAGGCTATGAGCTGATCGGCATCAAGGCCGGCGGCAGCCGCCAGCCCTTTGCGCCCGAACTCTCCCCCCTCGATCTGGCCATGCACATGCCAGATGGGCGCGGCCTGTTCAGCAAGGCGGTCGAGACCATGGTCACGACATCGGAAATTGCGCTGGGGCGGGCGAAAATGTCGGCTGACGATGTGAATCACTGGGTGCCGCATCAGGCCAATTTGCGAATAACGGCGGCCGTGGAGCGCCGGCTCGGGCTCAATCCACAGCGTGGCCTTTCAACTTTACGCGACTACGGAAATTCCTCCGCTGCGACGATTCCCTTCACTTTGTCGCTGCAAGGGCGCAAACGCGGGCTTGTACAGGGTGATATTGTTCTCATGAGCGCCGTTGGGGCGGGACTTTCCGGCGGCGCGGTTCTTTTGCGCTGGTGATGGCGGCGGCGCGCCCGCTCTGGCGCTCTGGCAAAAGCTGTGCGGATGCCGCAGTCTGCCAAAAGTTTCGCGCGCGGCCCTTCGGGGCGCGGCGAGCTTGGTTTCAGGAATCCCGTCCAACGAAAGCTGAGGACAATCTCATGAAGGGCCTGTTCAAACACGCCGCCGCGGCCCTTGTCGCCGCGGGCTTTGCAACCGGCGCGGTCGCGCAGGAGAAGCTGAAAGTCGGCTTCGTTTACGTCGGTCCCGTCGGCGACCACGGCTATTCCTACCAGCATGAGCAGGGACGCCTCGCTCTGCAGAAGGCGTTCGGCGACAAGATCGAGACGACCTTCCTCGAAAAAGTGCCGGAGAACGACAGCGAGCGCGCCATCGAGCAGCTGGCCCGCACCGGCCACAAGCTGATTTTCACGACCTCTTTCGGCTTTATGGAGCCGACGCTGCGCGTGGCCCGCAAATATCCGAACCTGCAGTTCGAACATGCCACCGGCTACAAGCGCGCCGACAATGTCGCGACCTATTCGGCCCGCTTCTATGAAGGCCGTTACGTGCAGGGCGTGATCGCCGGCAAGGTCACCAAGACCAATACGGTCGGCTATATCGCCGCCTATCCGATTCCCGAAGTGATCGGCGGCATCAACGCCTTCTATCTCGGCGCCAAATCGGTCAATCCGAACATCAAGATGAAGATCATCTGGGCCAACACCTGGTACGATCCCGGCAAGGAAGCTGAAGCCGCCAAGGCTCTGCTGGCGCAGGGCGCCGACATTCTCGCCCAGCACACGGATTCGGCCGCTCCCATGCAGGAAGCCGAAAAGGCCGGCAAATTCGCCTTCGGCCAGGCCTCCGACATGATCAAGTTCGGCCCGAAGGCCCAGCTCACCGCCACGACCAACAATTGGGCTGGCTATTACATCGAGCGCACCCAGCTCGCGCTGGATGGCAAGTGGAAGACCGGCGACGTCTGGGGCGGCATCGGCGCCAAAATGATCGTCATGGCTCCCTTCACCAATATGCCTGCAGACGTGAAGGCGCTGGCAGAGAAAACCGTTGCCGATATCGGCTCCGGCGCGCTCCATCCCTTCGCCTGCCCGGTTGTCGACCAGAGCGGCAAGACGGTCGAGTGCAAGGGCGGCAAGTCGCTCGCTGACGAGCAGATTCTCGGCATGAACTGGTATGTCCAGGGCATTGACGACAAGCTCCCGCGCTAAGGGCTTGCCCATCCGCTCAAAGAAGGGCCCTCCTCACGGGGGGCCCTTTTTTCGTGCAATACAGACGAGAAGCGACCTGCGAGGTTGTCATCCAGCCCGCAGCTTTGTAGGTTCAACGCGGACAAAAAGATCCGCCACAATGGGAGGACAAGAATGACAATCGCGGTCAAACCGCTCGATGGACCCCTCGGAGCCGAAATTTCCGGTCTGGACGTCCGCAAGATCACAGAGGCCGATTCCAAGGCCCTGCTCGAGGCGTTCAACCAATATCACGTGCTTGTCGTCCATGGCCCCACGATCAATGACGACGAACTGGTCGAATTCGGCAAATGTTTCGGCCTGATCGAAAAGGCCCGCAAGAAATCGCCGCTCTCGCACCGCGACGACATTATGGTCATTTCCAACATTCGTCAGGATGGCGAACTCGTCGGCTCGCTGCCGGACGGGGAAATGTCCTATCATTTCGATCGCATCCATCAGGCCCAGCCCTGCAAGGGCGCGGCGCTCCATGGTCTCGAAATCCCCGCTGAGGGTGGCGACACATGTTTCGCCAATATGGTGCGCGCCTATGAGACGCTGCCTGAGGCGACCAAGAAGCGGATCGAGGGCCTCAAGGCGCTCAACACTTTCACCTATGGCGCCACCAAGCGCGACAGCAAGACCGATGAGCTGGGGCCTCACGCCATCCACCCAATCGTGCGCCGCATCCCGGAAACGGGCAAAAAGGCGCTCTATGTCTGCCGCCTGATGACCGACAGCATTGTCGGAATGGCTGAACAGGAAAGCCAGGAGCTCCTCACCGAGCTGTGCGACCACATTGAAAACACCGGCCTGATCTATCAGCACAAATGGAAGGTCGGCGACATTGTCGTATGGGACAATCGCTGCACCAGCCATGCGCGCACCGATTTTTCGGACAAGGAGCGCCGCCTGATGAAGCGTGTGACGATCGGAGACACGATCCCGCCGCTTCAATAGGCCCGACAATTTTTTGTGATGGCGGCATGCGTCACTGACGTGTGCCGCCGCTTTCTTTTTGACTGACTGTATCTGTAGTCTGACCGTTCTCACGATCCGCTGCCAGAAGAAGGCGGCGGGAGAACAATTGCCATCGGGAGGGTTGAATGGCGCGCCTTAACATTAACGGCAAGGTTCACGACATCGATGTCGAACCGGATACTCCGCTGCTCTGGGCGATCCGCGAACAGGTCGGCCTGACAGGCACGAAATATGGCTGCGGCGTTGCCGCCTGCGGCGCCTGCACGGTCCATGTCGATGGCGTGCCGACGCGCTCCTGCTCCATGCCGATCAGCGCCTTTACCGATCAGCAGAAGATCGTCACGATCGAAGGCCTGTCGCCCAATGTCAGCCATCCGATCCAGAAAGCCTGGCTCGAGCTTGACGTGCCGCAATGCGGTTATTGCCAGTCCGGCCAGATCATGGCTGCGGCTGCACTCATTGCCTCCAAGCCCAATCCGACCGATGCGGATATCAATGCGGAAATGACCAATATCTGCCGCTGCGGTACCTACAACCGTATTCGCGCCGCCATCAAACTCGCTGCTTCGAACACGAAGCGCGGCTAATTTTCGGGAGGATGACATGACGATTGCGCAGAATCTTTCGCGTCGCGGCTTCCTTGCCGGAACCGCCGCCGCCACCGGAGGCCTGACACTGGGCTTCCATATTCCCTTCGCTGCCGCTCAGGGCGCGCAGACGCCCGAGATCAATGCCTGGGTCGTGATCCAGCCCGACGATAAAGTCGTGGTTCGCGTCGCCCGCGTTGAAATGGGACAGGGCACGCTCACCGGTCTCGCCCAGCTCGTTGCAGAAGAGCTCGATGCCGACTGGTCGAAAGTGACGACAGAATATCCCACGCCCGGCCAGAATGTCGCGCGCAAGCGCATCTGGGGCGATTTCCAGACAGCCGGTTCGCGCGGTATTCGCGGCTCGGAAGATTACGTCCGCAAGGGCGGCGCTGCAGCCCGCATCATGCTGATGCAAGCGGCTGCGAATGAATGGAAAGTGCCGGTCGCCGAGCTGAAGACCGCCAAGGGCGTGATCACGCATGACGCCTCGAAGCGCTCGACCACTTACGGCAAGGTGGCGCTCGCTGCCGCCAAAATCGAACCGCCGAAGGATGTGACACTCAAGAATCCGAAGGACTGGACGATTGCCGGCAAGTCGCTGCCGCGTCTCGACACGAAAGAGAAGCTCGACGGCTCGCAGATCTATTCAATCGACTTCAAAATGCCGAACATGCTGAATGCGGCAATCCTTGAGACGCCGGTTCCCGGCGGCAAGATCAAGAGCATCGATTCTGCAGCAGCCGAAAAAATGCGCGGCGTGAGGAAGGTCATGATCGTCGATGGCAATGCCGTCGCGGTTGTTGCCGACACTTGGTATCGCGCCAAGACTGCGCTGGAAGCGGTGAAAATCACCTGGGAAGACAATCCGAATACGAAAGTCTCCAGCGCAACCATCGACGCCATGCTGAAGGAAGGCCTCGAAGCCAAAGAGGCTTTCGTCGGCAATCGCCAGGGCAATGTCGATGAGGCGCTCGGCAAGGCTGCCAAGAAGATCGAGGCGGTTTATGCCTATCCCTATCAGCACCATGTCACCATGGAGCCGATGAATGCGACGGCCGTCTGGACGGCTGACAAATGCATGGTCTGGACCGCAACGCAAAATGCCGAAGCCGCACTGGCGACGACCGTTTCCGCATCCGGCCTGACCATCGACAAATGCGACGTGATCCGTCTCAACCTCGGCGGCGGTTTCGGCCGTCGCTCGTCGAGCCATGATTTCGTGCATCAGGCGGTGACCATCGCCAAGGAAATGCCCGGTACGCCGATCAAGCTCATCTGGTCGCGCGAACAGGACATGCTGCACGGCACCTATCATCCCGTGACGCAGTGCAAGCTCGTCGGCGGCCTCGATGAAAAGGGCAATCTGACAGCTTTGCGCATGCGCATTTCCGGTCAGTCGATTCTGGCGGCCTTGCGCCCGACCGCGCTGGTTGAGGGCCGCGATCCGGCCACTTTCCAGGGCCTCAATGCACAAGGTCCGGAAGCGCAGATCGGCTATGACATTCCGAACCTGCTGGTTGACCATGCCATGCGCAACCCGCCCTTCCGGCCGGGCTTCTGGCGTGGCGTGAACAACAACCAGAATGCGATCTATCTGGAATGTTTCGTCGATGAACTGGCCCATGCTGCGGGTCAGGATCCGCTGGCCTTCCGCCAGAAGATGATGGCGAAATATCCCAAGCATCTGGCTGTGCTGAATGCAGCAGCGGAGAAAGCCGGCTGGAGCAAGCCGCTGCCTCCGGGCGTCTATCGCGGCATTGCCCAGCACATGGGCTATGGCTCCTATGTCGCCGCGGTTGCCGAAATCTCGATCAGCGCCAAGGGCGAATTGAAGATCCATCGCATCGTTGCCACGACCGATTGCGGCCATGTCGTCAATCCGCAGCAGGTCGCAGCCCAGATCGAAGGCTCCTTCGCCTATGGCCTGACATCGCTGCTGTTCAGCGAAATGACCGCCAAAGACGGCAAGATGGAACAGAAGAATCTCGACACTTACGAGATCCTCAAGATGGAGCACATGCCGCCGGTCGAATCCTATCCGGTCCCCTCGGGCGATTTCTGGGGTGGCGTTGGCGAGCCGACGATCTTCGTCGCCGCACCCGCTGTGCTGAATGCGATCTTTGCCGCGACTGGCAAGCGCATCCGTCAGGTGCCGATCAAGAATGTCGATCTGCGCAAGGCGTAAGCCATGATGAACCGCGAGACATTTGTCCTCGCGACACGAAAGGGAGGAGCGCTCATCGCGCTCCTCCTCTTGTCTGGGGGTGTGCTGGCGCAAGGCGCCAACAATCCGTCCCCGAACACCATGCGCAATGTGAGCGCTGCGCCAGCCGGCGCATCTGCCTGCCTTGGCTGCCATGGCGCCGGGCAAACGGAAATGCCTTCGCTTGAAAAACTCTCTGCCGCTGACATTGAAACGGCGATGGAGCAATATCGCAGCGGCACACGCGAAGCGACATTGATGAACCGCATCGCCAAAGGTTTCACGCCCGAAGAAAGCCGCGCCATTGCACTCTGGCTTTCGGAAAAAGAGGCCGTGAAGCGATGACGCGCAAAACCGGTCCCACACGCCGCATCATCCTTGCAGGCGCCGCAGCCAGTGCGGCAGCGACTTTGGCGCGCCCGGCCCTTGTACAAACGCCTGCACATATTGTGGTGATCGGCGGCGGTTTTGCAGGAGCGACCTGCGCCCGCTTTTTGCAGCGCGACGGCATGTCCGTCACGCTGGTCGAGCCCAATGCCAATTACATTTCCTGCGCCTATAGCAATGCCGTGCTCGGCGGCTTGCGCGACATGTCGCAACAGACATTCAGCTATGGCGCAATCGAAAAACAGGGTGTGCGCCTTGTGCGGCAAGCAGCCGCCGGCATCGATCGCGACAGCCGCAATGTGCGGCTCGCTGACGGCACGGCGATTGCATATGACCGGCTGGTGCTGGCACCCGGAATCGATCTGAATTTCGAGGCCCTGCCCGGCTATGATCAGGCGGCCAGCGAGATCATGCCCCATGCGTGGAAAGCCGGTCCGCAGACCTTGCTTTTGAAAGCGCAACTTGAGGCCATGGCGGATGGCGGCACTGTCGTCATCAGCGTGCCCGCCAATCCCTATCGCTGTCCGCCGGGGCCCTATGAGCGGGCGAGCATGATCGCCTGGTATCTGAAACAGCGCAAACCGCGTTCGAAAATTCTCATCCTCGACGCCAAGGATAATTTTTCGAAACAGGGCCTGTTCACCGCCGCGTGGAAAGAAATTTACGGTCCGATGATCGAATGGGTCGGCCTGTCTGGCGGCGGCAAAGTCACGTCGATCAAGCCGAAAGAAAAAATCTTCGTCACGGAATTTGGCGAACATCGCGCCGATGTCGGCAATGTCATTCCCCCGCAGCGCGCCGGACATATTGCCCTGTCCTCCGGCATTGCCGATCAGACCGGCTGGTGTCCCATCGATCCGGTGACATTCGAATCAAAGCTGCAGCCCGGCGTGCATGTGATCGGCGATGCCTGTATCGGCGGCGGCATGCCGAAATCGGCTTTCTCGGCCAATGCCCAGGCCAAGGCCTGCGCGCAGGCGGTTTCCCTTATGCTGCGCGGGCGCGAGGTGAGCAGCCCCAAATTGATCAACACCTGCTATTCGCTGATCACGCCCGATTATGCGATCTCGGTTGCCGGTGTTTATGCGCCCAATCGCGGATTGCTCGCCGACATCCAAGGCGCAGGCGGCGTCAGCCCGGCCAATGCGCCGGCATCCGTCCGCGCGGCAGAAGCCGCTTATGCCGAGGGCTGGTACAAGACCATCGCGCATGAAGTGTTCGGCTGACATGTTGCGCGGCATTGCCCTGGCTCTTTCGATCCTCATCGCCGGCGCAGCCCATGCGCAGGATCTGCGCCCCTACAAAATCGAGAATGGCGCCATAAATCTTTCTCTGACGGGCAAGCCCGGCGATCCGGCGCGGGGGCGGCAAATTGTTCTGGAGCGGCAAAAGGGCATATGCCTGCTCTGCCATTCGGGACCATTTCCTGAAGAGCGCTTTCAGGGCGATCTTGCCCCGAGCCTTGCCGGCGTCGGCTCGCGGATGAATGCAGGCGAAATCAGGCTGCGCATGGTGGATGGCACGAAAGTGAACTCTGATACGATCATGCCGCCCTATTATCGGATCGAGGGATTGAACAGAGTGGCGCCGAACTTTCGCGGCAAGCCGCTTCTCAATGCCGATGAAATTGAAGATGTCATCGCCTTTCTTCTCACGCTGCGTGAGGATGGCGCGACGGGGCAAAGCAAATGAAGACTTCACATTCCGCCATACTGACAAGACGTGCAGCGCTTGCAGCCGGCGCTGGCCTTGGTGCCTTCGCACTCATGCCGACCGCGCGCGCGACGCCTGAGACAATGGCGGCTGCAGTCAAGACATTCACCGGCGGCAAGCCGATTGCAGACGGGCGCGTCAAGCTTGAGATCAGCCTGCTGGTCGAAAATGGAAATTCCGTGCCGCTGAGCGTCACTGTGGATAGCCCGATGACGCGGCAGGATCACGTCAAACGCATCGGCATTTTCAATGAGAAAAATCCGCTGCCGGAAGTTTTGACCTTCCATCTCACACCGCGCAGCGGGCGCGCGCAGGTTGCCTCGCGCATGCGCCTCAACGATACGCAATTCATCACCGCCATTGCCGAAATGTCGGATGGATCATTCTGGTCCGGCAAGGCCGAGGTGATCGTCACAATGCCTGCCTGCGTGGAGGAATGAACATGACTCGCGCACTCATCAATATTCCGCAAAAGGCCAAACGCGGCGAAGTGATCGAGATCAAGACCATGCTCTCGCATCCGATGGAGACGGGCTTTCGCCCCTCTGCGGATGGCAGACTCGTGCCGCGCGACATTATCGAGAAATTCGTCTGCACCTATAATGGCGAGGTGGTTTTCTCCGCCGATCTCTATCCGGCAGTCTCGGCAAATCCCTTTCTCTCGTTCAACATGGTCGCCGAGCAAAGCGGCACAATCGTCTTTGCCTGGACGGATAATCACGGCAAGACGCAAGTGCAGACGGCTGCCATTCAGGTTGAGTAAGATGGGCTGGCTCGCCCTCGCGCTGTCGCTTCTGTCTGTCTGGCCTGCACAGGCGCAGACACAGCAGGATCCCAGAAAATCAGGCTTTGCCTATATGGGCCGCGACACGCAGGCCATGCAGCAGGACGATCTCGCCAATCCGGCCATGCTCACCGTGCTGGAAGGCGAAGCCTTGTGGACGACGCCGGCCGGCAAGGCTGGAAAATCCTGCGCCTCCTGTCACGGCGAGGCGCGCGAGAGCATGAAAGGCGTTGCCGCGCGCTATCCCTCCCTGGATGAGGCCAGCGGAAAACCCATCGATCTCTCCGGGCGCATTGCCCAATGCCGCGAAACGCGGATGGAGGCTGCCCCATTGGTGCGCGAAGGGCGCGACATGCTGGCTTTGTCTGCCTTTGTCGGCCTGCAATCGCGCGGCATGCCGGTGGCCCCACCGCAGGATGAACGGCTCAGGCCTTTCCGCGAGGAGGGCGCGCGGCTCTACACAGCCCGCATGGGCCAGCTCAATTTCACCTGCGCGCAATGTCATGATGCCAATGCCGGCCAGAAACTCGGCGCAGCGCCCATTCCCCAAGCCCATCCCAATGCCTATCCGATCTACCGGCTGGAATGGCAGTCCACCGGATCGCTGCAACGCCGCTTGCGCAATTGCATGGTGGGAACCCGCGCCGAGCCCTTTTCCTATGGCTCGGCTGAATTCATCGCGCTCGAACTCTTCCTGATGGAGCGCGCCAAGGGAATGACCATCGAGACGCCCGGCGTCCGCCCCTGATTCTTCGACGGCTTCGGGTTTTTTGCCTCATCGGTGATTAGACTTTTGTCGAGTGTTGTGGCAATTCTCCCCGCCAAGAGGCTGAGGGCCAAAAGGGTCTTGAGAGTCCGCCCTCACTTCACCGGAAACGCTGGTTGGACATGAAAATGCTCAAGGTCACCGCAGCAGCCGCAGGGCTTGCTCTCCTTGCTTCCCAAGCCATGGCCCAAAGCTCTGTCGAGAGCTTCTACAAGGGCAAGCAGATGGACTTGGTGATCGGCTATTCGGCCGGTGGCGGCTATGACACTTACGCCCGCCTTGTCGCCCGCTATCTCGGCCAATTCGTGCCCGGCCAGCCCAATATTGTCGCCCGCAACATGCCCGGCGGCGGCTCGCGCGTGGCGGCTGGTTTCGTCTTCAAAGTGGCTCCCAAGGATGGCACGGTGCTCGCCACCGCCGACCAGTCGCTCTCGCTGGCGCAGGCCATTGGCGACAAGGGCATCCAGTTCGACACGACGAAATTCATCTATATCGGCAATCCCAGCGCCGAGAACAACACGACCGTCACCTGGCATACGACAGGCATCAAGACGATCGAAGATGCGACCCGTCAGGAAGTGCCGATGGGCGCGACGGGTGGCTCCACCTCCTCGCAATATCCGCGCGCGATGAATGCGCTGCTGGGCACGAAATTCAAAATCATCCTCGGCTATCCGGGCGGCAATGACATCAACCTCGCCATGGAAAAGGGCGAGGTCGCCGGCCGCGGCTCGAACAGCTGGGCGTCGTGGAAATCGACCCGTCCGGACTGGGTGCGCGACAAGAAAATCAATATTCTCGTCCAGATCGGCCTGACCAAGGCTCCCGACCTTCAGGACGTGCCCTTGCTGCTCGATCTGGCCAAGAATGATTCCGACCGGGCGGTCTTGCGCATGCTCTCGGCCCCGGCCACAATCGGGCGTCCGATTTTCACGACGCCGGGCGTGCCGGAGGATCGCGTCAGGGCGCTGCGCGCCGCCTTCGAAAAAATGATCGTCGATCCCGGCTTTGTCGATGAAGCAAAAAAGACCAATCTTGAGATCGATCCGGTCTCTGGCGAGGAGCTGCAGAAAATCGTCAATGAAATCGTCAATACGCCCAAGGAGACAGCCGAACGACTGGCTGCCATCATCGGCGAACTTCAATAATCAGAAAAAAGAGGAGACCGCACCATGCCCCATGATGTAGCCGGCAAAGACGGCGTCCAGCACTGGCACGAGCCGTCAGGCACGCGCAAGGCGGGTTTTGGCGAGTTCAAGAAACAGCCGACCCCCTATGACGCCTGGATGGAAGCTGAAGGCATTCCGGTCTTCCGCGGCATCGGCATCAGCAAGGTGCAGAACCTGCCGCTGTTCGACTGGAAGCGTCGCGGCGGCAAGGGCCATTTCATCCAGCTCTACGGCACGGAAACGAAATGGGGCTGCTATGTGGTGGAAGTGCCGCCGGGCGGCGCGCTGAACCCCGAGAAGCACATGTACGAGGAAATCTTCCTCGTCGTGGAAGGCCGCGGCTCAACGGAAGTCTGGCAGGAAGGCGACAAGAAGAAGCTCACCTTCGAATGGCAGAAGGGCTCGATGTTCTCGATCCCCATGAATGCCTGGTATCGCCACGTCAATGCGACCTCGGGCGGAGCCCTCCTGCTCGCCGGCAATACGGCGCCGAACGTGCTCAACCAGCTCAACAATGTCGATGCCGTCTTCAACAATCCCTTCATCTTCCGCGATCGTTTCTCGGGCGATGAGGATTTCTTCAAGCCGAAGGATGAAATCTCGCCCGATCCGGTGCGCGGCCTCGCGCAGCGCAAGACGAACTTCATCCCCGATGTCATCAATTGCGAATTGCCGCTCGATAACCGCCGCTCGGTCGGCTATCGCCGCGTCGAACCCGCAATGACCAACAACCAGTTCTATTTCTGGATCGGTCAGCATGAGAATGGCCGCTATTCCAAGGGCCATGCGCATACATCGGCCGCCGTGCTCGTCTGCCTGAAGGGCAAGGGCTACACCTATTCCTGGCCGGAGCGTTGCGGCGAACGTCCGTGGGAAAACGGCATGGCCGATCAGGTCAACCGTCTCGATTACGAGCCCGTCGGTCTCGTGACGGCGGCACCGGGCGGTGCACGCTGGTATCACCAGCACTTCTCCGTCTCGAAGGAAGATTTCCGTTTGACGGCATGGTTTGGCCCGCACAATCCGGGACGCGATCCCGGTGCACCCGGCCAGAAGCACACCGATTATACGGCCATCGACGTCAACCAGGGCGGCACGGCCATTCCGTACTGGATGGAAGATCCGTATATCCGCAACGAATATGAGGCAACGCTGAAGGAAAACGGCGTGGAATGCCGCATGGACGAAAAGTGGTACAGCAAGCCCGCCGATGCGGACACGACCAAGTCGGTTGTGTAAGGAATGCGAAAAGGCCCCGGAAACGGGGCCTTTTTTCTTGAGTCCTGTCGTCATTGCGAGGAGCAAAGCGACGAAGCAATCCATCTAACGCCAGCCATCCGAAAATGGATTGCCGCGTCGCCTGCGGCTCCTCGCAATGACGAAAGCTAACCGGCTACACCAGCGCACCATTGCGAAATGCGCTCAGCTTTCCCAACGGCAATTCGCGCCAGACTTCATCGCGCGTCAGCGGATTGCTCGCGATCACCGCGACGCGGTCATGCGGGCCTGTCTCTTTCGAAAAATCCATGCGCAGATCTTCATCGATCAGCGTCGCTACGCCGAACGGCGCTTCGCGCACGATGTAGAAAAGCTTCTTCGTGCAAAAAGCATAGAGCGTGCGCCCGTCGCTCATCAGCACATTGAGCACGCCATGTCCGGCAAGCTCATTGCACAATTCATGCAACGCCCTGTCGAGTGCAGAGGGCGTGGGCAAAGTGTCGAAACGTGCCCGCAAACGATCCGCGATCCAGCAAAAGGCATGTTCGCTGTCGGTCGTGCCGATGGGCTGATAAAGACCGAGCGGCAATTTCTTGACGCCCTTGAGCTGGCCATTATGCGCGAAGGTGATCGCCCGCCCCCAAATCTCGCGCGTAAAGGGATGCGTGTTCTCAAGCCCGACACGCCCGCGATTGGCGCGACGCACGTGGGCAATGACAATTTCGCTCTTCAACGGATAGTCGCGCAGCAGGCGTGCGATCTCAGATTGCGCGGAGGGCTGGGGATCATGAAACATGCGGGCGCCGCGCCCTTCATAAAAGGCAATGCCCCAGCCATCGCGATGTGGGCCTGTCGCACCGCCACGCCGGGCAAGGGCTGCAAAACTGAAGCGAATATCCGTTGGGACATTCGCATTCATGCCCAGCAATTCACACATGCGCCGCCACCCCTTGACTGTCCGCTTGCACCAGAAGACCGCAAGCAGGCGGGCAAGTCAAAAGGCAAGACTTATTCCGTCGGGCGCGGCTTCTTGAATTTTTTCGGCTTGCCCTTGTCCACATTCGGCCCGTCGAACTTCTTGCCCGCAAATTTGGGCTTGTCGAATTTCGGCTTCTCAAACTTGGGCTTTTCGAACTTGGGCGCGTCGAATTTGGATTTCTCAAATTTGGGCTTCTCAAATTTGGATTTGCCAAATTTGGCGCCCTCGCCTTTCGGCCCGTCGAATTTGTCTCGGGGCTTGTCGGCAAAAGTTTTGCGGAATGCCGGCTTTTCTCTGGCGGGCGCACCATCGATCCGCGTGAAATTGGGATCACGCTGGCCATTTTTTGCCGGCTTGCCGGGGCGCTGCATGGCCTCGGCAAAGGCCTGCGCATGTTCGGCCGCGACTTCGAATTTGGTTTCGCGGTCGAAAATCCGGATCGAGCCAATGGCTTCGCGCGACACACCGCCGCGCTTGCAGATCATCGGCAAAAGCCATTTCGGATCGGCATTGTCGCGTCGACCAATATCGAGATGGAACCACACGCCTTCGCCGCGATGACGCATGGGTGCGCTGGGCCCTGCCCCGCCCGGCTCGCGCGGTCCGCGCTCGGGACGCGGCGGTCGCATGTCGCGACCAAAACCGGGATCGGAGACATCTTCGGGTGAGGGCAGGCGCGAGCGGTAGAGCCGCACGAGCGCAGAGGCAATATCTTGGGGTGCGCGCTCGGCCAGAAGCGCCTGCGCCAGAGCGAGATCTTCCTCGCTCGTCTCCTCGGTGAAAATCTCGTCCTTGATGAGCCGTTCCTGATCGAGCTTGCGCACGTCTTCAGCAGACGGCGGACCGCTCCATTCCGGTTGCAAACCGGCATCGACGAGCAGCCTCTCGGCTTTGCGACGGCGCGACACCGGCACCAGAAGAACCGCAATGCCTTTGCGCCCGGCACGGCCCGTGCGCCCCGAACGATGCTTCAGAATTTCAGCATCATTGGGCAGCTCGGCATGGATGACGAGATTGAGATTGGGCAGATCGATGCCGCGCGCAGCCACATCGGTAGCCACGCAAATGCGCGAACGCCCGTCACGCAAAGCCTGCAGCGCATGATTGCGCTCGCTCTGGCTGAGCTCACCCGAAAGAGCAACAGCGGCAAAGCCGCGCTCCAGCAATGCCGAATGCATATGCCGCACAGCTTCGCGCGTATTGCAGAAAACAATCGCACCCGGCGATTCATAGAAGCGCAACAGATTGACCGTCGCATGTGTGATTTCATGCGGCATGACGCGCAAGGCGCGATAATCAATATCGGCATGGCCCTGCTCGCCACCGCCGACCTCAATGCGCATCGCATCTTTCTGATAATCGCGCGCCAGCGTAACAATGCCCTTGGGCAAAGTGGCCGAGAACAGCAAAGTGCGCCGGTCCTCCGGCATGGCTTTCAGAATTTCCTCGAGATCCTCGCGAAATCCGAGATCGAGCATTTCATCCGCTTCATCGAGAATGACGGCACGAATGGCGGAGAGATCGAGCCCCTTGCGCTCGATATGGTCGCGCAGGCGTCCTGGCGTGCCGACAACAATCTGCGCTCCCTGCTGCAGCATCTGGCGCTCGCGGCGCGGATCCATGCCGCCGACGCAGGCCACGACACGCGCCTTTGCACCGGCATAGAGCCAGGACAATTCGCGATGCACCTGCAAAGCCAATTCGCGCGTCGGCGCGACAACCAGCGCCAGAGGCGCGCCCGCCATGCCGAAAAATTCGGCCTCGCCCAGCAAGGTCGGCGCAATGGCGATGCCATAAGCGACGGTCTTGCCGGAGCCTGTCTGCGCCGAAACAAGCAGATCGCGGTCATGGGTTTGTGGATCGATAACGGCGAGCTGGACCGGCGTTGGCTCGGAATAATCACGCGCGGCAAGGGCCTTCGCGAGGCTCGGGATCATGTCGGGAAAGGGCAAGGAAAACCTTCAGGCAAAAGCGGCCGCTGGCCGTAGCGGCCCGATGGCCGCGATGGGCCTTTCTATCCAGTCCTGCGGCCAAAAGCCACCCCGGCGCCTCAAGCGCCGCCAATCGGCCGTTTGCGCCTCTGCGCGCGCCTTTGTCCCACCCATCGCAAGGGCACGACCATCAGCACGAGAATCAAAACCCATTGTGCCGGCCGCCAAGCAAGATCTGGATCGAGATTGGCAGCAAGAACGCGCAAAGCATCGACGCCGGTCTTGCCCGCATACCACCCCGCCTCGACAAAAGCGGTTGCCAATGACGCGCCAAGCGCCAGCAGCACCAGAGCCAGCGGACCCGTCCAGCCCGTCCTTGCCAGACGCCGCCAGACCATGAGCGCAATGAACAATCCGCTCATGATGACCCATTCGGTGACATCGACCTTGGCCTGAAGAAAAGCATGGATGAGCGACAGGACCGTCAAAACATAAATGATGCGATGCAGCCTGTTCCATCGCTCAGCACCCAGGCGCCGCACCCAGCCATCGGTCGATGTCAGCCCCAAAATGCCAAGGCCGAGCAAAGCGACAAAGCCGATGGTGAGATAGAAGCGCAGAACAATCTCGCTGGCCACGCGCCACAGATCCAACTTCTGATCGTAAATATACAGACTGAAATGAATGAGCAGATAGGCCAAAGCGCCGACACCGACCATGCGCCTGACATCGATCACCCGCGGCCAATGCAGGATCGCGCGCAAGGGCGTGATGAGCAGCGACAAGAGCAGGATGCGTGTGCTCAAGGTGCCCGTCGTATGCAGTGCTTCCGTCACCGGCTTGGGCGCGAGATTGCCCTGCCACCAGTCAAACGCAATCCATAGGCCCGGCACGAAGAGCGCCAGAAAAACGGCGAGCTTCAGCGGCACAACATGGCCTTTGCGGTCGGTCCAGGGCAGCACGTTCAACCTCCGAAAATGCCGAAAGCTTTATGGCATAAAGGCGCATTGCTGCACCACCCGCCCGGACACGGCGTTGGAGAGGAATTCGCACCCGTGCTATGATTTTTCATGGCCACGATTGAATTGGCATTCCAGCCGTCTCCACTTGAGGGCGCCCCCCCGCCGCTTGCCGCCAATGCCATCCATGTCTGGCGATTGCAGCTGCATGACATGCCCGAGACGCTTTTGCTCGCCCGCGAGGAAGAAGAACGCGCCGCGCGCATGCGCCACGAACCCTCACGCCGCGTCTTTCTCCATACGCGCACCATGCTGCGGCGGATCCTGGCGCTCTATACAGGCCGCCCCCCCGAGGCATTGCCTCTTGTGATCAGCGAACAGGGCAAGCCATCGCTGAATTATGAAAATGCGCCCTGCTTTAACCTCTCCCATTCCGGCCAAATGGGCCTGATCGCGATCACACGCGCAGCACCGGTCGGCATCGATCTCGAAATGCGCCGCGATGTGACGCGTCCCGACCGGATTGCCAAAACCTATTTCACCCCAAGCGAACGGGCTGCCCTTGCCAGCCTGCCGGAGAGCCAGCAGCTCGACGCTTTCCATGCCTGCTGGACGCGGAAGGAAGCCTATGTGAAGGCCACAGGCACCGGCATTGCCAATCAATTGGCGAGCTTCGATGTCACCCTGTTGCCCGACCAGCCGGCGCAGATCTGCACCATCGACGGCCATGCGCGAAAGGCGCAAGCCACAACGCTCCATGCCTTCCGCCCCACCCATGATGCATGGGCTGCCGTCTGCACGCTATGCGCCGACATGGAGCTTCTGGGTTTTGAACCGGCTACGGAATAGACAGCTGGCGTCTCCCGAAGCGAAAGGCTAAAAGGCCTCAAAAGCAAAGGGAGAAACAAGACATGGCGGGGCGCGAAAAATTCGAGGATCATTGCTGGAAAGATGTCGTCCCGGCTGAGGATCTGAAACTCTACGAGACTTATGTTCGCGAGACTTTCATCGGCCCCAATCCCGCCGTTCTTGCCATCGATCTTTATAATGTTGTCTATCGCGGCGGCCCGCATTCGCCATACGAACTGGAAGAAAAATATCCCAATTCCTGCGGCATCTATGCGCATAAGGCTATCGAGCCGACGCAAGCCGTTCTGGCAGCCGCGCGCAAGGCCGGAATCCCGATCATCTTCTGCACCAAGGATATTGCGCCCAACAATCGGCCGCTCGACGCCATATCCACAAAACGCCGGCAATTCACGCCCGGCGCCGACGATTACGATATTTACCACGCCTTTGAAGTGCGCAAGGAAGACATTGTCATCCGCAAGCAACGCGCCAGCATTTTTGAAGGAACGCCGCTGCGTTCGCATCTCGCGCTGATGGGCATTCGCACCCTCGTCGTGATGGGAGAGGCAACCTCCGGCTGCGTACGCGCCAGCGTCGTCGAGGGCTTCTCGTCGGGCTATCACGTCAATGTCGTGGAAGAATGCGTGTTCGACCGTGCGCCGCTCACCCACAAGGTCAATCTCTTCGACATGCATCACAAATATGCCGATGTCATGCATGCAGAGGAAGTGGTTGAACATTTCGGCAAAATCGCTGCTGCGCGCTGACGCGAAGGCCGATCAAACCTTGCCGAATGTCTCGTCGAAGCCGTAACCCGCTCCGCGCACCGTGCGGATCGGGTCGGTCTCGCGCCCGCGCGACAAGGCCTTGCGCAAACGCCCCACATGCACATCCACCGTGCGCTCATCGATTTCGGCTGACATGCCCCAAACCGAATCGAGCAATTGCGCACGGGTGAAAATGCGACCCGGCTTTTCGATCAAATATTCCAGCAGGCGAAATTCGGTCGGCCCGAGATGAATATCGCGCCCAGAGCGGCGCACGCGCCGCGTCTCCCGATCCAGCTCAATATCACCGGCATTCAGGCGACCGGCAATTCGCTCGGGCGCCGCGCGACGCAAAAGTGCACGCACGCGCGCCATCAGCTCGGGGACCGAAAACGGCTTGACGACATAATCGTCCGCACCGACAGAGAGGCCGCGAATGCGTTCGCCCTCTTCGCCGCGCGCCGTCAGCATGATGACCGGTAATTGCCGCGTCGCATCGCGCGCGCGCAGGCGGCGGCAGATTTCAATTCCCGAAACGCCGGGAAGCATCCAGTCGAGGATGACAAGATCGGGCATGTTTTCCGCAAGCCTGACCTCGGCTTCATCGCCGCGATCGCAGCGCTCGACGAGATAACCCTCAGCCTCAAGATTATAGGCAAGAAGAAGCGCCAGCGCCGATTCATCCTCAACGATCAAAACGCGCGGCGCGTTTGTCTTGCCCGACACCTGCATCACGTCAGGCCTTGCCGGCCAGATTTGTCATGCCAAGCGAACCCTTCGGACGCTCGACGGGGAGATTGGTTCCCGAGACAAGATAATGCACGGTCTCGGCGACATTCGTCGTGTGATCGCCCGCACGTTCGATATTCTTCGAACAGAACAGAAGATGCGTGCAGAAAGTAATGTTGCGCGGATCTTCCATCATGAAGGTCAGAAGATCGCGGAAAACGGAATCTTCCAGCGCATCGAGCTGCGCATCGCGCATCCAGACATCCTTGGCTTTTTCCAGATCGCGCCCTGCATAGGCATCAAGCACGTTCTTGAGCTGCAACAAAGCCAGATCGCCCATGTTTTTCAGGCCGACCGCAGCGCGCGGAATGCGCATTTCCGGACCGATCTTCAATGTGCGCTTGGCAATGTTTTTAGCCAGATCGCCGACCCGCTCCAGATCGGCCGAGATGCGAATGGCGGCCACAATCTCACGAAGATCGACAGCCATGGGCTGACGACGCGCAATCGTCAGAATGGCAAGTTCCTCGACCTGACGCTGCAACGCATCAAGGCGCGTATCGGTTTCGACAACCGTCCGCGCAATATCCATATCGGCGGAGATCAGCGCATCCATGGCGTCGGAAAACATTTTTTCTGCAATGCCGCCCATTTCTGCAATGTAGCGGCCAAGCGTGCCGAGCTCCTGGTCGAATCGCGCGACTGTATGGTCCGTCATCTCTTCCTGCTCCCTCAGCCGAAACGGCCGGTGATATAATCTTGCGTCTGGCGCTTTTCAGGCGTCGTGAAAATACGCGTCGTCTCGCCGAATTCGACAAGCTCGCCGAGATACATAAAGGCTGTATATTCGGACACGCGCGCTGCCTGCTGCATGTTGTGCGTGACAATGGCGATCGTATATTTCGCCTTCAGCTCGTCGATCAGCTCTTCGATCTTGGCCGTTGAAATCGGATCGAGCGCCGAACAGGGCTCATCGAACAAAATGACTTCCGGCTGAATGGCGACCGTGCGGGCGATGCACAGGCGCTGCTGCTGCCCACCCGAGAGCGAAAGCCCGCTGGCATTCAGCTTGTCTTTCACTTCGTTCCAGAGAGCAGCGCCGCGCAAAGCATGTTCCACACGCCCGTCGAGTTCGCTCTTGGACAGATTTTCATAGAGCTTGATGCCGAAAGCGATGTTTTCATAAATCGTCATCGGGAATGGCGTCGGCTTCTGGAACACCATGCCGACACGCGCGCGGAGCAAATTCAGATCGAGCTTGGGATCGAGAATATTCTCGCCCTCAAGCAAGACCTGTCCTTCGGCGCGCTGTCCGGGATAGAGATCGTACATGCGATTGAAAATACGCAGCAGCGTCGATTTTCCGCAGCCGGAGGGGCCGATAAAGGCCGTAACACTATGCCTCTCGAGATCGAGGCTGATGTTCTTCAGCGCCTTGGCCTCTCCATAGAAAAAATCGAGATCCCGAACTTCGAGCGTCACATGTCGGTCGCGCGAAGGAGCGGCACGGTCGCCGTTGACGGCGGTCATGACTTGCAGGTCGGTCACTTCTTCTTCCTTTCGGCATCGAGCATGCGAGCAACAATATTGAGTGCAAGCACAGCGAGCGTGATGATGAGCGCGCCCGTCCAGGCAAGCTGGCGCCAATATTCATAGGGCGATTGAACGAAATTATTGATGGTCACCGGCAGGTTCGCCATCGACTTCATCAAATCGGCATTCCAGAACTGGTTCGACAGGGCCGTGAAGAGGAGCGGCGCTGTTTCGCCCGCGACACGCGCTGTCGCCAGCAGAATGCCGGTGATGATGCCGGTGCGCGCTGCCTTGTAAGCAATGGAGCGAATGACATGGGAGCGCGGCAGGCCGAGCGCAGAGGCTGCCTCGCGCAATTGGTTTGGCACCAGGAGCAGCATGTCCTCAGTCGTGCGCACCACCACCGGAATGACGATCACGGCGAGAGCAAGCGATCCGGCAAGGCCCGAAAATCCACCCATCGGCACAACCACTGCGCCATAGATGAACAAGCCGATCACAATGGAGGGCGCAGACAGGAGGATGTCATTGATGAAGCGCACATAATTGCTGAGCTTCTCATGCCGTCCATATTCAGCGAGATAGGTTCCGGCAAACAGGCCAGTCGGTGCGCCAATCCCGACACCGATCACACTCATGATCAGGGAGCCGAAAATGGCATTGGCCAGACCGCCGGTTTTGGAACCGGGCGGCGGCGTCATTTCAGTGAAGACAGAAAAATTGAGGCCAGCCAGCCCGTTCCAGAACAGAGTGAACAGAATGAGGCCAAGCCACATGAGACCGAAAGCTGCCGCAAAAAGGCAGAGAAATCTCACTATCTTGTCGTTGCGTGCGCGGGAGGTGTAGATCGGATTCATCGGATCATTTCCCCGCTTGAGCTTCGAGCCGCGACAGCATCAGCCGCGCAGCTGCCAGAACGATGAATGTCAGCACGAAGAGAAGCAGGCCAAGCAGAATGAGTGCCGACATATGCAGGCCATCTGCTTCGGCAAACTCGCTCGCAATCGCTGCTGAAATTGTTGTGCCGGGGGCAAAGATCGATCCGCTGATCTGGAACGAATTGCCGATGATGAAAGTCACGGCCATTGTCTCGCCGAGCGCACGACCCAGCGCCAGCATAATGCCGCCGATCACGCCGACGCGCGTAAAGGGGATAACGACGTTCCGAACAACTTCCCAGGTCGTGCAGCCAAGACCATAGGCCGATTCTTTTAGCATGGGCGGCACGGTCTGGAACACATCGCGCGAAATGGCCGTGATGAACGGCAGGATCATGATGGCCAGAACAAGCGATGCGTTGAACAAGGACAGATAGGAGGGCGGACCGGCAAAAATCGTTCCCAGCACCGGCACGCCTTCGAATGCGCTGATGACCATGGGCATGAAACGATCGGTCATGAAAGGCGCAAGGACGAAAAATCCCCACATGCCGTAAATGATCGAAGGAATGCCGGCGAGCAATTCAATCGCTGTGCCGATGGGGCGTCGCAGCCGGATCGGGCAGAATTCGGTGAGGAAGATCGCAATGCCGAGGCCGACCGGAACGGCAATCAGCATGGCGAGGAAGGATGTCACCAGCGTGCCATAGATCGGGCCGAGCGCACCCAGGATCGGTGTCGGCTCAAGCTGGGGCGCCCAGCGGCGCGTGACGAGAAAGTCGAAGCCATATGTCTTGATCGCCGGCCAGGCGCCGATGACAAGCGAGACAATGATCCCGCCCAGAATGAACAGGACGATGAGCGCAGAGACGCGCGTCAGCCAGTAAAAGGTTGAATCGCCCAATTTGAATGCGGCAAGGGCGCGGGCGCGATCAAAAGGCTTGGAGGCCTCGCTTGCTCCCTGCGTCGTGATATCGGTCACTTGCTCCCCCTCGCGCTTGTCGGACATTCATCTGGAACAAAACAAAAAGTCGGCAGGCGCGGGATGACCGCGCCTGCCTTTCGTCCTTACTTGGTCACGATGCTTTTCGCCCAAGTGTCCTTGATGAGCTTCACGACATTGTCGGGCATCGGGATATAATCGAGATCTTCAGCCATTTTGTCGCCCTTATCGAAGGCCCAGGCGAAGAACTTCAGCGCCGAATCCGCATCCGCCTTATTGGTCGGCTGCTTGTGCATGAGGATGAAGGTGGCAGCCGTGATCGGCCAGGAGGCATCGCCCGGCTGGTTGGTCAGGATCTGATAGAAGCCGTCTTCAGCCCGCCAGTTTGCATTGGACGCAGCCGCCTGGAACGAAGCGATCGAAGCGCGAACCGTCTTGCCGGCCGCATTGGTCATGGCGGCATAGGTCAGGTTGTTCTGCTTGGCATAGGCATATTCGACATAGCCGATCGAGTTTTTCGTCTGACCGACATTGCCGGCAACGCCTTCATTGCCGCGCGCGCCAACGCCAACCGGCCATTCAACTGCCGTGCCGGTGCCGACCTTGGCCTTCCAGTCAGGGCTGACCTTGGACAGGTAATCGGTGAAGTTGAAGGTCGTGCCCGAACCATCCGAGCGACGAACGACGCTGATCGGAGCGGCGGGAAGGTTCACGCTCGGATTGAGCTTCTTGATAGCCGGATCGTCCCAGCGGCGGATCGTGCCGAGGAAAATGTCGCCGACCGTCTTGCCGTCAAGAACGAGATCGTTGGACTTGAGGCCATCGACATTGACGACCAGAACGATCGCACCCATGACCATCGGCCACTGGACGAGGCCGTCCTTGTCGAGCTGCGGAGCCTGCAAAGGCGCATCGGTGGCGCCGAAAGTCACGGTGCGCGCCTGGATCTGCTTCACGCCAGCGCCCGAACCGATGGACTGATAATTCAGGCCCGTGCCGGTCTGCGTCTTGTAGGCATCAGCCCATTTCGAATAGACGGGGAAGGGGAAGGTCGCGCCTGCGCCGGTGATGTCGGCGGCCTGCGCGCTGAGGCTGAGCGTCGCGGTGGTGGCGGCGACGACGGCAGCGCGGAAGAAATTCTTGAGGTCCATGATGGGCCCTTTCATGTGAGCGGAGCGCCGATCGGGCGCTCTCCCAAGGCGATATCACCCCAGGAGCATGGCCTTTCTAGGGGGCGTCCGTGACATCAATGTGACAATTTAATACCTTTAAAATCAGGTACTTAAAATGGCACCCCTGTGGAAAACCGAAGCCTGTGTCACATATCTCCAAAGGCCTTGCGCCACGGGTCGCGACTCGCAAAAAAGGGGGCCAAAGCCCCCTTTTTCTTACCGCAGCACCTTGCCGGGATTGAGCAGATTGTCCGGATCGAAAGCCCGTTTGATGCGGATCATCAATTCCAGCTCGCGCGGTTTCTTGTAGCGCGGCATTTCATCGACCTTGAATGAACCGATGCCATGTTCGGCGCTGATCGAGCCAGAGAAGGCATGGGCCTGATCGTGCACCAGATTGTAGATGGCGTCGTAATTCTTCTGCATGGCAGCGCCGTCGAAACGCTCAGATGTGCCGACATTGTAATGCAGATTACCGTCGCCCAAATGCCCGAAGGTCATATTGAGCAGGCCCGGAAATTTCTCCTGCAGGGCAGCATCGGTCGTTGCGATAAATTCGGCCATGCGCGAGACCGGCACGGAAATATCGTGCTTGATGCTTTTCACCGCCTGCGCCTGCGCCAATGTAATGCTCTCGCGCAAATGCCAGAGGTCTTTCGACTGTGCGATATTTTCGGCAATCACCGCATCGTCGATCTCGCCGGCCTCGAAACTCTCCCCCAGCATGGCCTCGAACATGGCGCGGGCATGTTCCTCGCCCTCCGAATCCGAGATTTCAAGAAGTGCATACCAGGCAGGCTTTTCTGCGAAGGGCAGTTTCTGCTGCGGAAAACATTGATGGACCATGTCGAGGCAAACGCCGGCCATGAGTTCATAGCCGGTGAGTGCCGTATCGAAAGCCTTGCGCGCGCGGCGCAAAACAGCAATGGCATTTTCAACCGAAGACAGAGACAGCATGGCCGTGCATTTGGCTGCCGGCTGCGGAAACAATTTCAGCGTCGCGGCGGTAATAATGCCAAGCGTGCCTTCGCTGCCGATGAAAAGATCGCGCAGATCATAGCCCGTATTGTCCTTGCGCAGACCGCGCAATCCATCCCAGATCTCGCCATCGGCGCAGACGACTTCAAGCCCGAGCGTCAAATCGCGCATATTGCCGTAGCGCAGAACCTGCGTGCCGCCTGCATTGGTGGCAAGATTGCCGCCAATCATGCAGGAGCCTTCGGCTGCCAGCGACAGGGGAAAGAGAAAACCGGCATCGCGCGCCGCCTGCTGCAAATTCTGCAGGATCAATCCGGCCTCGACGGTGATCGTCGCATTGTCGGGATCGATCGCGCGAATCTTGTTGAGGCGCGACAGAAGCAGCACGATGGCCCGCCCAGAAGCATCGGGCGTCGCCCCGCCAACCAGGCTCGTATTGCCGCCCTGCGTGACGACCGGCACTTTTTGCGCGGCGCAAAGCTTCATGATCGCGGCGACCTCGGCGGTTGAGCCCGGCCGCACGGCACATTGGGCCGCACCCGTCGCCATATTGCGCCAGTCGGTGAGATAGGGCGCGAGTTCCTCGCCCGTCAGGACGTGTTTTTCCCCGACAATAGCGCCGAGCGCCGAAAGAAAGCTCATGTGATCACCAAGGATTACGGCCGCGGAACGGCCAGCGTTCCGCCTGCTCTAGGCAAGTGACTGGCGCTTGTCGAGCCTCAGATGCTGGCAATCAGGCCGCCATCCACCCGCGTCACCGTTCCGGTCACATAAGACGCCTGCTGGCTGGCCAGAAAGGCGACGACAGCGCCATATTCCGCCGGCTCGCCATAGCGCCCGACGGGGATGGAAGCCTCGCTCTCGGCCGCCACCTGCGCCGGCGCCCTGCCCTCGCGCTCGGCTTTCTTCTCGTCCAGAAACTTGATGCGTGGCGTGGCAATGCGCCCCGGCAGGACAATATTGGCGGTCACGCCATCGGCCCCGACCTCGCGGGCGAGCGTCTTCGACCAGGCGACGAGGCTGGCGCGCAGGGCGTTGGAAATGCCGAGATTGGGAATGGGAGCGACAACGCCCGAGGATGTGCTGGTGATGATGCGACCCCATTTGCGCGCCCGCATGCCGGGCAGAACCGCATCCGTGATCTTGATGACGGCGAGCACCATGCTCTCGAAATGTTTCGACCAGAGCGCCGCATCCTGACCGGCGGCGGGTGTGGGCGGCGGGCCGCCTGTATTGTTGACGAGAATGTCGATGGGGCCGAGTTCCGCCTCGATCCGGGCGATGCGCGCCTCAATGCCGGCAATGTCGGCCAGATCCCATTGATAGGTCTTCGCCACGCCCCCGGAGGCTGCGATCGGCTGCGCCTGGGCCTTGGCGGCCGCCTCGTCAATATCGGCCAAAGCAACCTTGGCGCCTTCTGCCGCCAGCGCTTGGGCAATCGCCCCGCCAAGACCGCCACCAGCGCCAAAAACCAAAGCGACCTTGCCGCGCAAGCCCAGATCCATGTGAAACACTCCTTTGTCTGGCGTCTATATAGGTCGCTTGCGCCCAAAGGCACAGCCATTGGCAGCCTATCTGCGGCGCCCTGCGGCGCGCGTATCCACAACCCCGGTGCGCGGCGCGGCAAGGGCGCGGCTGACAAGGCCCCTCAGCCATTGCTGGCCGGCATCCAAATCCTCGCGTTCATGCCAGACCTGCGCGAAGACGAGATCGGGAACCGGAAACGGCACCGGCACGGGAAGCATGACGAGGCCGCTTGCTGAGCGAAAAACATCGAGCAGCTTTCGCCGCGAATGCGCGATGAGATCCGTTCCGGAAATGAGGGAGGGAATGGCGAGATAATGCGGCACGCTGGCAACAATGCGCCTCGCATATCCCATGGCGCGAAGAATATCGTCGAGCTGCACGCCGGAATCGCTGCTGGGCGCGACCGTCACATGCGGCAGATCGAGAAAGGCCTGCAGACTGAGCCGGCCGTTGCGCAGACGCGGATTGGCACGATCGACAATGCAGACAAGTTCGTCGCGGTAGAGTTCTTCGCCCTTCAGCCCGTCAGGCACCGAGGGAAACACACCGAGTGCCAGATCCGCCTTGTCTTCCAGCAGCAGGCGGCAGGAGTGCACCGGCCCGCCCGTCTCGACCCTGATATCGACATTGGGCGCCTCGCGCCGGACGAATTTCACAATGCTGGGCAGCCCCTCCACCGTCATCGCATCGCTCATCGCCAAGCGAAACATGCGGTGCGACAAAGCCGGGTCGAAATGGCTTGAGGCGGTCATGAGCGCGTGAATGTCCGACATGGCGCGCTCAAGCGGATCGCGCAGCGCCAGCGCGCGGGCGGTCGCCTTCATCACCGCGCCCTCGCGCACCAGCAAAGGATCGCCGAAAATGGCGCGCAAGCGCCGCAAGGCATGGCTGACAGCCGATTGCGTCACATTGAGCTGCTCGGCCGCACGCGAGACGCTTTGCGTGCGCAACAGAGCGTCGAGCATTTTGAGCAGGTTGAAATCGAGGGTCGCGAGGGTCACGCCCGGCTCCTTGCAGATCATGAATCCTATTCATGATGCCATGACAACAACCGCCGTTGCAATCATGGTCTGCCAAAGGATAATCGCCCCAAGACAATCAAAGGGGAAACGCATGAAAACGATCGGGCATCGCCGCTATGTCGCGGCACTCCTTCCCATGAACCGCGACATGACCATCGATGAACAGGCCTATCGCCGCTTTGTCCGTTACTTCGTCAATGACCCTGCCTTCGTCAAAGAGGGCGGCCTGTGCGTCAATCCGGAAGCTGCTGAAATTTTCTACCTGACCCGCGCCGAAAAACGCCGCGTGCTCGAAATCTCCATGGAGGAAGCGCAAGGCAAATTGCCGATCATCGCCGGCACCTGGGGGATCACGACAGCCGAGACGGTTGAGACCGCACAAGATTGCAAGGCGCTCGGCGTCGACGGCATTTTCGTCACGCCACCGGGCGGCGCGCAGGATGTCACCTCGTGCTGGGATGCCGACACCTATCCCGAAATCTGGCTCGATCAGATCAAGGAACAGGATCGCGCTGTCGATCTGCCGATCGTGACGCATCCGGTGGGTGGCGCCAAGCCGCCTTTCTATCCGGGCCTTCCGCTGGCTGCCACGCTGCGCATCTGCCGCGAAGTGCCAAATGTTGTCGGCTGGAAGATGACCTACACATATGAAGGCTTCCGGCTGATCGCCAAGGGATTGCGCGGCCTCGACCGCGATGTTGCCGTCATGGGCGCACTGGCATCGCGCTTCCATGAATACCGTCTGACGAATATGTTCGACGGCACGCTGAGCGGCTTCTGGAATTTTGCGAAAGAACCCATGCTGGCCCATCTCGATGCATGGGACCGCCGCGATCTCGACGGCGCCTGCAAAGTCTGGGACAGCGGCCTCGCCGAATTGCAGGAATATATTGCCGATATGGGCCGCCTGCACATCCGCTACAAAACAGCAACATGGCTGCGCGGTCTCATTCCAAATCCCTATATGCGCCCGCCCATGCCCAAGCCCATGCAGGTTGAAGTCGATACGATCTATCGCCTGCTCAAAAACCTCAATCTCAGCGTCATCGATCAAAAAGACACACGGCTCGACACATGATCGCGCCGCACCGGGAGGATATTTCGATGAAGACAATCATTGCTGCAATGACATGCGCCATCGGCTTGATGATCGCGCCGACGGCAGATGCGCAGACCTATCCCGACCGACCGATCAAAGTCGTGGTGCCTTTCGCGCCCGGCGGCGCAGTCGATTCCCTTGCGCGCATCGTCAGCGCAAAAATGCAGGAATCGATGAAACAGCCGGTGATCGTGGAAAACCGTCCGGGCGCGGGCGGCAATATAGCAGCTGACGCTGTCGCGAAATCACCGCCAGACGGCACAACGATTCTGCTCACGACGGTTGGCCATGCGATCAGCCCGTCGCTTTACAAGAAGCTCGCCTATGATCCCGTCAACGATCTTGCGCCGGTGACGCAAGTCATCAACGCCTCCCTGCTGCTGGTCACCAATCCGAAATTCCCGGCCAAGACGCTCGACGAACTCGTGCAGCTGGCGCGCGCCAAACCGGGCGCGCTGAATTACGGCTCGACCGGCATCGGCACCCCGCTCCATCTGACAATGGAAATGCTGAAGGTCGCCGCAAAAATCGACATTCAGATGGTGCCGTTCCGCGGCGATGCGCCGCTCAATCAGGCGCTCGTCCAGGGCGATGTCGAAATGGCCGTGTCCCCGCTTGGAACGGCCGCCCCGCAAGTGGAGGCCGGCACGCTGCGGGCCATTGCCGTCACGGGAGCCAAGCGCTCGCCGCTCATGCCGAACGTTCCGACGATTGCCGAGCAGGGCTATCCAAACGTCCTGACCGACAGCTGGCAGGGCATGTTCGTCGCTGCAAAAACCCCGCAGCCCATCATTGAACGAATCCATCGGGAAGTGCTGAAGGCGATACAGGATCCCGATGTGATCAAGCGGATCGCCGCGTTCGGTTCAGAGCCCGTCGGCAGCACGCCGGCGCAATTTGGCGCCTTTGTGAAAGCGGAAATGGAAAAATATGCGCGGCTCGTCGCCGATACCAAGGTGCCGCCGCAGGATTGATCCTGCCCTTCACTTCGCAATGAAAGCCCCGCGCTCAGGCGCGGGGGTTTTTTGTCATTGCGGCTTGAGGCCGAGTTCAGTGGTGATGTTCTTCCACAGATCGAGCTGGCTGGAGAGGAGTTTTCGCGCAGCCTCGGGCGTGCTCGTTTCGATCTCGAAACCAAGTCCCGGCGCTGTCTCGCGGATTTTCTCGTCCTGCATGGCTTTGATCACTTCAGCATTCATGCGCGCAAGGATGGGCTCCGGCGTGCCTGTCGGCGCCATCAGCATGAACCAGCCGGCGAAGTCGAAATCCTTCAGCGTTTCGGCAACGGTGGGGACATCCTTCATCGACGCGGCGCGCTTGTCGGAGGCAATGGCAATGGGGCGCAGCTTGCCGTCGCGAATATGGGATTCGACCACGGCAACAGAGAAGACGCCGGCCTGCAGACGGCCCGCCATTACATCCTGCGGCGCATTGGCAATATTCGGGAAGGGCACGAGCACCCATTCCATGCCGGCGCGCTTCTTCAGGGCTTGCGCCGTAATGCCGGCCAGATTGCGCGGCGAATCCACGGCGACCGACAATTTGCCGGGCTCTTTACGATCGAGCGCAATCAATTCCTGCAGATTTTTCGCCGGCACATCGGGATGCACGACAATCATTTGATGACTGCGTGCAATCATCGATACGGGCGCAAAATCCTTCACCGGATCGTAGCTCAGCTTTTCGATCAGGAATGGATTGGAAACGAGTGCCGCCGAAGTGGCGAAGAAAAATGTATATCCATCGGGCGTCGCGCGGGCCACAGCATTGGCGCCCACAACATTGGCCGCTCCCGGCTTGTTCTCAATGATGACGCCCTGCCCCAGCGAGCGCGACAGACGATCGGCGAGCAAACGCGCCATCACATCCGGACTGGCGCCAGCCGCCTGCGACACAACGAAAGTGATCGGCCTGTTGGGCCAAGCCTGAGCCTGCGCCTCGGGCGCAAGAAGAGCAGAAACGGCCAAAGCGGATGCACCGGCAAAGCCCATGACAGCACGACGCGACAGCGACATGGCATTCCCTCCTGTTGATCGGGCGGCGGCAACCGCAAGTTTTTTGTAACCTCACCCATCCTAGCGGGGCCCAAAGCAGCCGGGCAACAGATTTTCCGCGATGCAAAATACCTGTACCGCGATGCGGGCAGAGCTTTCCTTGCGCTTTCCCGATTTTTGGCCAATCCTGTCGCTGACCGCAAAAAGCGGCGGCGGCCCGGTCCGCTCAAAAAGACTCTGGGGGAAAGCCATGCGCACAACGCGCCGATCCTTGCTGGCTGGCAGCACAGCCACCGCATTCAGCCTGATGGCCTCGCGCGCGCTCGGCCAGGCCGGCGAAGAAATGGCCCGCCCCGACATAGCCTATGAGGGCAGCAAGGCGCGGCAGAAATTATCCATCGTCAATCTTTTGGAGCTTGACCCGGAAGCCCGGAAAATTCTTCCCGACGGCGGCTATCAATATATTGCCAGCGGTTCCGGCTCGAATTGGACGCGCGAGGAAAATCTGCGCGCCTTTCAGGATTTTCGCATTGAGCCGCAATCGCTCTCAGGCGTCAGCCGCGTCGATCTGAAAGTGAAAATTCTCGGCTCCGAACTTTCCATGCCGGTGTTCGTGCCACCCATGGGCAGCCATGGTCTTGCTCATGTGATGAAAGAAGAGGCCGCATCGCGCGCTGCCCATTCTGTCGGCACGCTGATGGCCACATCCACACAATCCAATCTCAGCATGGAAGAGATTGCCAGTTTCAATCCCGGACCGAAATGGTTCCAGATCTATGTGCCAACCGACCGGGGCTATTTGCGTGAATTGTGCCAGCGCGCGAAAGCCGCCGGCTATTCCGCCGTCGCGCCCACCATCGACAATAATTATGCCTATCCGCGCGAAGAAAATATCCGCAACGCCTTCCGTCCGCCAAGCTCACTGGGCAAAGGCAATATGCCGCGCAGCATTGCCGATCCAAAAGAAGCAGCGCGAGTCTTCGAGGCGCGCAAGCGCGATCTCAATTGGGATGACCTCGATTTCATCAAGAAAGAATTCGGCGGTCCTGTCATTGTGAAAGGCGTCATGTCGCCGCGCGTCGCCGATACGGCCTGCCGTCGTGGCTTTGATGCCGTCTATGTCTCAAACCATGGCGGACGCGCTTTCGACGGCGTCGAAGCCTCCATCCACGCCCTGCCCCGCATTGCAGATGCAGTGGCAGGACGCGCGCCGATCATTTTCGACAGCGGCGTGCGGCGCGGCGCGGATGTTTTTAAGGCGCTGGCGCTGGGCGCAAGCGTCGTCGGCTGCGGACGTCCCGTCATGTATGGCGTGGCGCTGGGCGGGGCTGAAGGCGCACAAAGCGTGCTCGAATATATGCGCGACAATCTCACGCTCGTGATGCGCCTGGCAGGAACAGCGAAAATCGCCGACATCAACAAGGATTTTTTGGCGCCGAGCCGGAAAGCATGACGCAACAACAAGAATAACGATTCACCCAAGGGAGAAAGCCATGTCCATTTTCAGCAAGACCTTATCCAGACATCGCCTGTGCGCCAGCACGATTGTCGTCGCCGCACTTTGCGCCGGCCTTTCCCCAGCGCTGGCGCAGCGCCCGCCGACCCAGATGAACCCGCTCGATCGCTCCGATCTCGGACGCAGCAATCAGGATCCCAATCTGCGTGGCTTGCCGATTCCTGCCACCGTCACGCCGCTCGATAAAGTCCCCCTCGAGCGGATCAAATTGCCGCCGGGTTTCAAGGCGGAAGTCTATGCCCATAGCATGCCGGGCGCGCGCACCATGGTGCAAGGCGACAAGGGCACAATCTTCGTCGGCTCGCGCGCCATCGGGCGCGTTTATGCGGTGGTGACGAAAGACGGCAAACGCGAACAGAAAATCATTCTGCAGGGATTGACCCAGCCCAATGGCCTCGCCTTCAAGGATGGGTCGCTTTACGTTTTCGCGATCAACAAAGTCCTGCGCTTTGACGGCATCGAAAACGATCTCGACAAACTGCCGACGCCCGTCGATCTGACCGCGCAATTCAACCTGCCGGCAGACACGCAGCACGGATGGAAATATGTCGCCTTCGGTCCGGATGGAAAACTCTATGTGCCGGTTGGCGCCAATTGCAATATTTGCGAGGTCAATCCGGCCACGCATGCGCATATTCGCCGCTATAATCCGGATGGAACCGGCATGGAAATCGTGGCGCGCGGCGTGCGCAACACAGTCGGCTTCGATTGGCATCCAGTGACCCGCGAACTCTGGTTTACCGATAATGGCCGCGATTGGGCCGGCGATGAAGGCCCAGAAGACGAGCTCAACCGTTTGCCCAAGGGCAAGGAAGGCGCTTCCTTCGGCTTCCCCTATTGCCACGCCAATAAAGTGCCGGATCAGGACATTAAGAAACCCAATGCCTGCGCCGGAACAATCCCAACAGCTGCTTTGATGGGACCGCATTCCGCAGCACTCGGCATGGTTTTTTACACGGGCGATTCCTTCCCGGCGAAATATAAAAACGCAGCCTTTATCGCGCGCCATGGTTCCTGGAACCGCACCAAGAGATTCGGCTATGACATTGTCGTCGCCTTTCCGCAGAAAGACGGCACAGCGCGGGTCGAGAATTTCCTGACCGGCCTGCTCGATACGGAAAAGAACGAATTCCACGGTCGTCCGAGCCATGTGATGCAGATGAAAGACGGCTCGCTCCTTATCGGGGATGAATTGCCCGGCGTTCTCTACCGCATCAGCTATGACGCCAAGCGCGTCGCGGCACGTTGATCATGCAATTCGCTGGAAAGGCAATCCGGACCGGTTTGCTCCTTTGCCTGCTGACACCATCTCTTGCGAGGGCGGCAGATCCGCCCTCGCTTGAAACCTGTCTGTCCTGCCACGGTGCGGGCGGCAATTCGATCACGCCGCTCGTGCCCTCGCTTGCCGGACAGCCCGTTCTCTTTCTCACCAACCAGCTTGTCTATATCCGCGAAGGCGTGCGCCAGATTCCGGCCATGGCCGGTCTGCTCGATAAAATGAGCGATGATGAATTGGTGCGCCTGGCCGAAACATTGGCCGCCATGCCGGCGCAGAAGAGCGATGAAAACATCGGCACGGAGCTTGTCGCACAAGGCCGCCGGCTCGCCGAAAAAGCGCGCTGCGGATCATGCCATCTGCCAACCTTGCGCGGTCAGGATCACATGCCGCGCCTGGCCGCACAAAGAAGCGATTATACCGAACAGGCGATGAAAGAATTCCGCGACAGCACGCGCTCAGGCGCCGATGCGCTGATGAGCAATGCTGCCGTGGGCTTGAGCGATGCCGATATCAAGGCGCTGACACAATATATCGCCAGCTTGGCGCCGTGAGGCGGGTGCCGACTTAACGCTGTTCGGTCGGCACTTCCTCGTTTTGCAAGGCGCGCATACGCTCCAAAACGTCAGGCGAGAAGGCTGTTGCGCGCCTGATCATGCCAAGAATTTCTTCGCCATCCATGGGCGTCACATCGAGCGTCAGCTTGGTCGCCTCGTTGATATAGACGGGATCCTTCGACACGGCCAAAAACGCCTCGCGCAAAGCAGCCGCCCGATCTGCCGGAATGTCCGGCGGAGCAGCCCAAGGCCATGGCGCGCGGAAAGGCATGTCGGCCAGATCGACCAGATCCCGATCCTTGGGGTCGGAAACCAATTCCCGGACCAAGGGCACATTGGGATATTCAGGCATGCGCGTATCGCGACCCATGACAACAAGAATATGCATATTGCCATCGGGCTTCAGCCAATCGGGCTTGGTTGAAAACAGCGAAGTATAGGTCGTCGGGCGCGCATCGACCTCGCCACGATCGACGGCAAGATTGATGTCATTGCCGCTTCTGTATCCGGCAAAAATCTGGATGTTCAGGCGAACGATATCACGCAGTAATTTCGCCACTTCTGTGTCGGTCGCGCCTTTGCCTGTCACGCCGACCATCAATTTTGGGCCATTGGCGCGGCGTATGTCATCCAGAGATCTGGCTTGCGCATTCTTGCGCGTCATCAGGACGAAAGCATCGGTCGCGCCATTTGAGGATGAGCCGAGCCAGGTGAATTTCATCGGATCGAACTGGACCTGCGGATTGCTCTTCACAATGGCCATCAGCGGCAGTCCGCGGTCGATAATGCCGAAAGATGTGCCGTCGCGCGGCGCCCTGACATAAAGATAATTGGCCGCAATCAGACTGGCTGCGCCGGGCATGTTCTGGACAACAAGCGTGGGATTGCCGGGAATGTGCCGGTCCATATGGCGCGCCAACAGGCGGGCATAAACATCATAGCCGCCACCCGGCCCATAGCCGACAATGACCTGGACCTGCTTGCCCTTGTAAAAATCAGCCACCGGATTGGCGCGCACATCTGCGCCGGGAAGTGCCAACCCTACCGCCAGCGCCAAAGCCAATGATCTGATCATTCCACCCCTCCCCGAACGAAATCTTTTCGTTTTGCTTTTTTTGAAAACAAAATAGCAGATCGCGCCGGCGAGGCGAGAGGATCAGGGCAGATAGGGGGATTTTTTAAAGTGGTGCCCGGGGGCGGAATCGAACCACCGACACTGCGATTTTCAGTCGCATGCTCTACCAACTGAGCTACCCGGGCCTACGCTTTGGGCCGCAAGGCCCAAGGAGTGGGCGGTTTATAGGAAGATGACCGGCGAATGTCTAGCGAGAATGTCTGTCGATCCCGACAGGCTTGGCGCCTTGCGAACACGTTTTTGAAACGGTCGGCTCATTCATCCTGCCCGGCGGGGCGGCGGGCTGGCTGGGCCTCATCTTCGTCGGGCTCATCGGTCTCGACTGCGGGAATCGCATAAGTCCCGCCAAGCCAGCGGCCGAGGTCGATATCGGCGCAGCGTTTTGAGCAAAAGGGACGATAGGTCTCCTCTGCCGGCTTCCGGCAGATCGGGCAGGCTCCCGCTTTGGACCTGTTGTCATTGGCGGCCGTCATCGCGCCTCACACCCGGTTGAGCCAAAGGAGATGGGTCGGATAGCCCTCGCCGGAAAGCAGCGACACAGTCTCGTAAAGCGGCAGCCCGACGACGGCAGGATAAGAGCCGATCAGATTGATGGCAAAAGCGCCGGCCAACCCCTGGATCGCATAGCCGCCCGCCTTGCCGCGCCATTCTCCGGAGGCGAGATAGGCTTCGATTTCGGCCTCCGAGAGCCGTTTGAACCGGATCCGGCTTTCCACCAGACGGCTGCGCACGGCCCCCTTCGGGGTCGCCAGGGAAACGCCGGTAAAGACACGATGCGCGCGGCCAGACAGAAGGCGCAGGCATTGCAGCGCCTCGTCCGTCACTTCGCATTTCGGCAGGATGCGCCGCCCGACGGCGACCACAGTATCGGCCGCCAAAACATAGGCATCGGCGAGTTCGGGATCCTTGTGCAGACGCTGCGCGGCAGTGCGCGCCTTTTCCATGCCCAGCCTTGCTGCAAGGCTGCGCGGCAATTCGTTGCGCTGGGGAGTTTCGTCCAGATCGGCGGGGAGCAGCGCATCGGGCTCAATGCCGATTTGCTGCAGCAGCGCGAGACGTCGTGGCGACGCAGACGCCAGCACGAGTTTCGGACGCCAGCCTGTCTCCCGACCGTCCTTGCCTTCGTGGGTCACGCGCGCCTCGCCTGAGCCGGCGACGGGCGGGCGATGTCGCCCGTCCTGTCGGTCCGGATTACTTGAAACGATAGGTGATCCGGCCCTTGGTCAGATCATAGGGGGTCATTTCGACGAGAACCTTGTCGCCGGTCAGAACGCGAATGCGGTTCTTGCGCATCTTGCCTGCCGTATGGGCGATGATCTCGTGATCGTTCTCGAGCTTGACCCGGAAGGTGGCGTTCGGGAGCAATTCGCTCACCACGCCCGGAAATTCCAGCAATTCTTCTTTCGACATGTGTCAGTGCGTCTCCGGCGGCGTCCGGGCCCGGCCTTAAAACCGGGAGACGAGACGGCCTGTCCATTGGTGAAGTGGCCGGACCCTAATCGAGAACGGCGGCTTTGTGAACTCATAGAGGCCCTCAGGAAGGGCGCAATCGGCATTTTCCCGCCGCAAAACCCGGTTTCAGCCGGATTTGCTCTCTCCGGACGCAAGCGCAGCCGCTTCATCGGCCAAGGAAAGGGTGCGATGCCGGCGAATGGAGAGCGGCAACATGACCAGATAGGCGAAAGTCATTCCGATGAGAACTTCCATCGGGAATGTCGCCAGCAGCAGCACAAGCGCGGCCACGGCAAACAGGACGGGAATGAAATATTCGCGCGGCACACGGCCGATCTGCTTGCCCGAAAAATGCGGCAGCTGGCTCACCATCAGGAAGGCCACAAGCAGGACATAGGCAATTTCAAGCACGGTGAACAATCCGCCGCGCGGCATGCCGATGATCGAATATTGCAGATAGATGGGCAGCATCACGCAAATCGCGCCCGCCGGCGCGGGCATGCCGACGAAAAACTGCCCATGCCATGCCGGCTTGTTCGGATCGTCGATCATCACGTTGAAACGCGCCAGACGCAAAGCTGCGGCAATGGCGAAAACCATGGCCGCGAACCAGCCGAAACTGGGAATGTCCTTCAGACTCCAGAAATAGAGAAGGAAGGCCGGCGCGACGCCGAAATCGACGAAATCGGCGAGCGAATCGAGTTCGGCGCCAAAGCGCGATGTGCCGTCGATCGCGCGGGCAAGACGCCCATCGAGACCATCGAGAACGGCTGCCACGACAATCATCACAGCGGCCAGTTCGAACTTGCCATCTGCAGCGAAACGGATCGAGGTGAGCCCCAGGCAAAGCGCCAGCAGCGTGACGAGATTGGGCAGAACAATGCGCATCGGCACGCGCGAAAAGCGACGACGGCGGCGGCCTGCAGAATTGCTGTCAGCTTCCATTTCTTTTCGTCCTGCCCGAATGGGAATCAACCGACCTTGTAGCTGCGCCGCTGTTCGGCTGACGTCAGATCGGCGAGAACCGTCTCTCCTGCAATGGCTTTTGAACCAAGGCCGACCAGCGGCACGGCATTGTCAGGCATATAGACATCGACGCGCGAACCGAAACGGATCAGACCGAAACGCTCGCCCGTCCCGATTGTGTCGCCCTCGCGCGAGAAGGAAACGATGCGCCGCGCAATGAGGCCGGCAATCTGCACGACGCCAAAACGTCCCTGCGGGCTGTCGATGATCAATGAATTGCGCTCATTGTCTTCGCTCGCCTTGTCGAGATCGGCATTGAGGAAAAGCCCCGGCTTATAGGCAATGCGCTCGATGCGCCCGGTCACGGGTGCACGATTCACGTGGCAATCGAACACCGACATGAAAACGGAAATGCGAGACATGGGCTTGTCGCCCAGGCCCAATTCCGGCGGCGGCACGAAATAGCCAATCGAAGAGACAATGCCATCGGCAGGCGAGACCACCAGACCCTCGCGCAAAGGCGTGACGCGCGGCGGGTCGCGGAAGAAATAGGCACACCAGACAGTCAGAATGCCGCCAATCCAGCCCAAGGGGGACCAGACCCAGCCGAGAATCGCAGCAATAACCGCGAAAATGGCGATGAAAACATAACCCTCCGGATGGATCGGAACGATCTGCCGGCGGATGGAATCGATCATGGACATAGGTAGCTGAAGCTCCGTTTGAACGCCTTTTCGCAAATTGGCGGCCGGAAGTCACGCGGCCTGCGCATAAACCTGCCAAGTACCGGTCTTGGAGCTGGGGGCACCCCTGCCCCCATTCCTGAGCTGCCGGGCAGCACTCATGCCGAAATCATGCGGCGGGCGGGCGGGAAGCCTCTGAGCCCGATCACCTTTTACAAGCTTGGCTCGCGTCAGGCCGGTGCTCGGGCGGGCCTGAGCGAAACCGGCGACAAATTAAGCATCTCCCGCCATAGAGCTGAGCAATCGGCTGATTTGCGGGGCAATGATGCATTTTCCTGCCCTCGCCCATGCCTGTCTCGATTGACAGGGCGACGGCGAGACCGACACTGACGAGCAAGCCATCTCGTCGAAAGCAAAGCGCCTTGTCGATCCGCGTCGCCCTCCACCATGTCACATCCTATAGCTACGACCGGCCGGTCGCGCTGGGCCCGCAGATGATCCGTTTGCGTCCCGCCCCGCATTGCCGGACGCGCATTCTCTCTTATTCGCTGAAAATTCTGCCCGCCGATCATTTCGTCAATTGGCAGCAAGATCCCCATGGCAATTGGCTTGCCCGCTATGTCTTTCCGGAGAAGGCGACGCAATTCAAGATCGAGGTCGATCTCACCGCCGATATGTCGGTGATCAATCCGTTCGATTTTTTCGTCGAACCCTATGCAGAAGAATTTCCCTTCGCCTATACGCCCGAAGACTCCAGCGAGCTTGCCGCCTATCTTCAGCATGAGGCACAAGGTCCGCGATTTGAAACCTATCTCGCCTCCATTCCGCGCGAGAAACAGCGCATCGTGACCTTTCTGGTCGAGCTCAATGCGCGCCTCAGCCGCGAGATCAATTATGTGATCCGCATGGAGCCAGGCGTGCAGACGCCGGAAGAAACATTGACGCTCGGCACCGGCTCGTGCCGCGACAGCGCCTGGCTGCTTGTCCATCTGTTGCGACGGCTCGGTCTGGCTGCACGTTTCGTCTCCGGCTATCTGATCCAGCTCAAGCCTGACATTGCTTCGCTCGATGGACCTGCGGGCGCAGAACATGATTTCACCGACCTGCACGCCTGGGCGGAAGTTTATGTGCCGGGCGCCGGCTGGATTGGCCTTGATGCGACATCGGGCCTGCTCTGCGGCGAAGGTCATTTGCCGCTGGCTGCGACGCCACATTACCGCTCGGCTGCGCCGGTTTCCGGCATGATCGAACCCGCGCATTGCGATTTCGATTTTTCCATGCGCATCGAGAGAATTCGCGAAGAGCCGCGCGTCACTCTGCCTTTTTCCGATGAGGCCTGGTCGCGGCTCGACCAACTCGGACAGGATGTCGATCGCGATCTTGTGGCCCAAGATGTCCGCCTGACCATGGGCGGCGAGCCGACCTTTATCGCCATCGACGATTTCGAGGGCGCCGAATGGAATACATCGGCTGTGGGCCCAACGAAGCGCCATTATGCGGATGCGCTGATCCGCCGTCTGCGCAAGCGTTTTGCACCGGGCGGATTTCTTCATTACGGACAGGGCAAATGGTATCCGGGCGAAAGCCTGCCGCGCTGGGCCTTTGCTCTTTACTGGCGCAAGGATGGCAAGCCGATCTGGCGCAATGGCGATCTCATTGCCGATGAAAGCGGGGGTGGATCTTTCACCGACAAGATTGCAGCCATTGGCGCGGCTGAAAAGCTCATTCAGGCGACAGCAAAAAATCTTGGCATTGACGGCGATTTTGCCCTTCCCGCCTATGAAGATCCCGCGCATTGGATGGTGAAGGAAGGCGCCTTGCCGGTGAATGTCGATCCAAGCGATCCCAAGATCGACGATCCGGAAGAACGCGCGCGCATGATCCGCGTTTTCGAACGCGGTCTTTCCACACCCTCGGGCTATGTTTTGCCGGTGCAACGCTGGAATATGCGCGAGACTGCGCTCGGGCGCTGGCGTTCGGAAAAATGGCAATTGCGCCGTGGCAAGCTGATGCTTTTGCCCGGCGATTCACCTGTCGGTTTTCGCCTGCCGCTAAATGCGCTGCCGCATGTGCCGGCTGCCGCTTATCCCTATATCGTGCCGCAGGATCCAACCGAGCCGCGTGACGCCCTGCCCGATCCGCGTGCCTTGTCGGCTCAGCGCAATGAGCCGACCGCTGCAGATACGCGTCCGGAAATTGCCGAGCAGATTGCGGTGGAAGGCGCGGTGCGCACCGCTCTCACCATCGAACCGCGCGATGGTGTCCTGCATGTTTTCATGCCTCCCGTCGTCAAAATTGAAGATTATCTCGAATTGCTGGTGGCCATCGAAGATGCTGCTCATGCCTGCCAGACACCCGTTCATATTGAAGGCTATCCGCCCCCGCACGATCCCCGTATCGAAGTCATCAAGGTCACGCCCGATCCCGGCGTGATTGAAGTCAATGTCCAGCCGGCAGCCTCATGGCGCGAGGCGGTCGACAATACAGTCACCCTTTATGAAGAAGCGCGGCTGACGCGGCTGGGCACCGACAAATATCTCACCGATGGACGCCATACGGGCACGGGGGGCGGCAATCATGTCGTATTGGGCGGCGCCACGCCGATGGATTCGCCCTTTCTGCGTCGCCCCGATCTGCTGAAAAGCATCGTGCTTTATTGGCAACGCCATCCCTCGCTGTCCTATCTTTTCTCCGGCCTCTTCATCGGCCCGACAAGCCAGGCGCCGCGCATTGATGAAGCGCGCCATGACGGACTCTACGAACTCGAAATTGCCTTGGCGCAAGTGCCCGCACCCGGTGCGGGAGATGTGCCGCTCTGGCTGGTCGACCGGCTCTTTCGCAATCTTCTCGTCGATGTCACCGGCAATACGCATCGCGCTGAAATCTGCATCGACAAACTTTTCTCGCCCGACGGTCCAACAGGACGGCTCGGTCTCATCGAATTTCGCGGTTTCGAAATGCCGCCCGATGCGCGCATGTCGCTGGCGCAGCAATTATTGCTGCGCGCCTTGGTCGCCTGGTTCTGGCGTGAGCCCCAGCAAGGCGCTTTCGTGCGCTGGGGTACGTCGCTGCATGACAAATTCATGCTGTCGCATTTTGTCTGGGAAGATTTTCTCGGCGTTCTTTCTGACCTGCGCAGTGCAGGTTATGATTTCGATCCGCTCTGGTTTGAAGCCCATCGCGAATTCCGCTTCCCCTTCTATGGCGAGGTGGAACATGCCGGCGTCACCATGACGCTGCGCCAGGCGCTCGAACCCTGGCATGTGCTGGGCGAGGAAGGTGCGATTGGCGGCACCGTGCGCTATGTCGATTCCTCCGTCGAGCGCATCGAATTGACCGCCAGAGGATTTGTGCCCGGCCGCCATGCCATCACCTGCAATGGACGACCATTGCCGATGACGCCGAGCGGGCGCCAAGGCGAGGCTGTGGCGGGAGTACGCTTCAAGGCCTGGCACCCGGCCTCGGGTCTGCACCCGGTCATGCCCGTCCATGCGCCGCTCACTTTCGATCTGGTCGATCTGTGGAACGGCCGGTCGCTGGGCGGCTGCGTCTACCATGTCGCCCATCCGGGCGGGCGCAATTACGACACTTTCCCGGTTAATTCTTATGAGGCACAGGCGAGGCGCTTGGCGCGGTTCCAGAATCACGGCCATACTCCCGGCCCGGTGGAATCGGTGCGAGAAATTCCATCGAGCGAATTTCCACTCACGCTCGATCTGAGGAAAGCGTTTGTCTAGAGAGTCATCACCCGCGCAACGCGGCAATGGACGGCGTGGCGCAGCTACGGCGCGGCGCGTCGAAGACTGGACCGCCTCCTATGCGAGCCTGCCTGGCATTACCGATGAATTCGTCGATGCCAAAGGTGCGCCGCGTGCGCATTGGCTGAATTTTCTGAACGAATTGGCGCGCCTCGATGATGAGCAGATCGAGCGCCGTTTTGCCGCTGCCGATCGCCATATCCGCGATCTCGGCGTGTCCTACCGCGTCTATGGCGAGACCAATGAACGCTCATGGCAGCTCTCGCATGTGCCGCTCCTCATTCCAGAACGCGACTGGCGCGAGATAGCTGCTGGCATTGCCCAGCGCGCTGAATTGATCGGCCGTCTGCTCGCCGATGTCTATGGAGACGGACAGCTTGTGCGCGACGGCGCCCTGCCGGCAGCCGCGATCACCGGCAGTCCCGACTTCATCCGCCCCATGCAGGGCGTCAAAGCGCCTGGCGGGCGCTGGCTGCGCCTCTATGCGGCCGATATTGCACGCGGGCCCGATGGGCGCTGGTGGGTTTTGGGCGATCGCGCACAAGCCCCTTCGGGCAACGGCTATGCTCTCGAAAACCGGCTTGTTCTCTCGCGCGCCTTTCCCAATCTCTATCGCGACATGAATGTGCAGAGACTGGCGCCCTTCTTCCGCGAATTCCGCAAGGGATTGACGCAATCGGCCAGCCGCACCGATCCGCGCATCTGCCTTTTGACGCCTGGACCTTTCAGCCAGACCTATTTCGAACAGGCCTATCTGGCGCGATATCTCGGCATACTTCTGGTCGAGGGCGACGATCTTACCGTTGCCGATGGCGCCGTGCATGTGCGCACCATTGCCGGGCTTAAACGCGCCGATGTGATCTGGCGTCGCGTCGATGCCGATTGGTGCGATCCGCTCGAAGCCAATGCCGCCTCGCGTCTTGGCGTGCCGGGATTGATGCAGGCAATCCGCAATGGCTCGGTCACTCTGGCAAACATGCCGGGCAGCGGATTGATTGAATCGCGCGCCCTTCTCGGCTTTATGCCGACATTATGTCAGCGCCTCCTTGGGGAAGATCTGCGCCTGCCCAATATTGCCACATGGTGGTGCGGCCAGAATTCCGAGCGCGCTCAAGTTCTGGAGCGGCTCGACGAACTGGTCATTGCCGGGGCCTTTTCCGACATTCTGCCCGGCACGGAACGCCAGCGCGGATTGATCGGCGCCGATCTCGACAAGAAAGCGCGCGCCCAGCTCGAAGAACAGATTACGCAACGCCCCATCGATTATGTCGGTCAGGAAATGGTGCAGCTCTCGACAACGCCGGTCTGGGAAGACGGCAAGCTGACGCCGCGTCCCTTCATCCTGCGCGTCTATGCAGCGGCCACAGAAAACGGATGGGAGATTATGCCCGGCGGTTTCTGTCGCGTCTCCGATCGCGCCGATGCGCGCGCCGTCTCCATGGGCGATGGTGTGCAATCGGCCGATGTCTGGGTGCTTGCCGACAAGCCGGTTGAAATGACGACGCTGCTGCCCTCCGACGACAGTGTGAAAATTCGTCGCCTGCTCGGCAATCTGCCCAGTCGCGCCGCCGACAATCTCTTCTGGCTCGGGCGTTACATGGAGCGCGCGGAAGCGACCTTGCGCATCGTGCGCTGCCTGTGCAGCCGCGTGATGGATCCTGATTCCGCCACCGGCGACGGGCGGCAATCGACCTTCCGCCTTGTTCGGATGCTCGGCTCATGGGGTGCGATTGCGCCCGACATGGCAGAGAGCAACACGGCTGAAATTGCCGCCTCCGCCCTGCATGACAAAACGCAGATCGGCTCTGCCGTATCCTTGGCGACTTCAGCGCAGCGAGCAGCCTCCGTCATTCGCGAGCGTTTGTCGCCCGATGCCTGGCAATTGCTGCGCGAACTGGAGACGCAGTTAATATCCAAGGGAACGCATATCCTTCCCGAAGCGGATGCATTCGACCATGCAGACGATGCCTTGCGCATTATTTCTGCTTTGTCGGGTCTGTTTCAGGAAAACACCAATCGCGTTGCCGGCTGGCGTTTTCTCGACATGGGCCGCCGCGTCGAGCGCGCGATCAACACTTGCCGTTTCGCCCGCACTTTTGCCGACAAGGATGCGACGGCAGAAAATCTCGATGTGCTGCTCGATCTCATCGACTCGCAGATTACCTATCGCTCGCGCTATCTTGTCGGCGTCGCGCTTGCGCCCGTGCGCGACATGGTTCTGCTCGATACATTCAACCCGCGCTCGGTGGCTTTCCAGACCGACAGGATCGACGAACATCTCGCCACCCTGCCCCTGCTCAACGAGGATGGAATTCTGGAGGCGCCGCGCCGCATCGCCGTCAAACTCGTATCCGATCTGTCCGTCGAAGATGCCGAGCGGCTCGACCAGAACAAAATCCTTGGTTTGGAGCAAAGGCTGATGTCGCTGGCAGAAGCCATTGCCCAGCGCTACTTCCTGCAAGGGCCGGGTACACAGCGGCAGGGCCGTCAGATGGATCTGGCATGATTTACGATATTCGCCATGTCACGACCTATCGCTATGACGCGCCCGTTTCCTCGGCGCGCTGCAGCCTGCGCCTGATGCCCGCCATCGAAGACGGCCAGCGCGTCTTCGACAGCGGCCTGGAAGTCGTGCCGCAACCGGCCAAAATGAGCGAGCGGATCGACTTTTTCGGCACACGCGTCACCCATGTCGATATTGAGACAGCCCATCGCGAATTGCGCATTACGGCTCTCTCGCGCGTCGAAGTGGAACGTCGTAGCGCACCCGCAGCAGCCTTGACGCCGGATTGGGAAAGCGTGCGCGAATCTGCCTTTGCATCTGCTGCGCTCGATCCGCGCGCGCCGGCGCATTTCCTTTATCCAAGCCGGCTCGTGCCGCTGCATGACCCCGCGACAGCCTATGCGCGCGAAAGTTTCAGACCCGACCGGCCGATTGTCGAGGCGGCTGATGAGCTGATGAAACGCATTGCTGCGGATTTCAAATACGATCCAAAAGCCACTGCCGTTTCAACGCCGCTGTCAGAGGCTTTTGCAGCGCGCGGCGGCGTCTGCCAGGATTTTGCCCATATCATGATCGCCGCCCTGCGCGGGCTCGGCCTGCCGGCTGCTTATGTGAGCGGCTATATCCGCACTCTTCCACCGCCGGGAAAACCGCGGCTTGTCGGTGCGGATGCATCGCATGCCTGGGTTTCGCTCTGGTGCGGCGACATGTTCGGCTGGCTCGATTTCGATCCGACGAATGCGACGCTGGCAGGCAATGACCATATCGTCATTGCACGCGGGCGCGATTATGCCGATGTCTCGCCCATCGACGGGGTGATCCTGGCCTCCGGCAATCAGACATTGTCTGTCAGCGTCGATGTTGCACCAAGCCAGCGCACAGCCAGCGACCCGCGGCCACATGTTGAGGCGCTCGTCTAGATTCGTCATTGCGAGGAGCCGAAGGCGACGTGGCAATCCATCTTTGCCTCCGGCGCAATCTGGATGGCGCACGCTTCGCTCGCAATGACGATGCTAAAATTTAAGCCTCAATTCCAGCACGGGCTGGCTTGCCTTCTTCCTGTTCGGCGCGCCGCAAGGTTTCCTGCGCCGCATCGACTTCGCGCTGGCGATTCCACATGGCCTGATAAACGCCGCCCTTGGCCAGAAGATCGTCATGGCGTCCGCGCTCGACGATCTGGCCCTGATCGAGAACCAGAATCTCATCGGCATTGACAATGGTCGACAGGCGATGGGCGATGACCAAAGTGGTGCGGCCCTGCGACACGCGATCGAGCGCTGTCTGGATTTCGCGCTCGGTGAAGGAATCGAGAGCCGATGTTGCCTCATCCAGAATGAGAATCGGCGGCCCCTTCAAAATCGTGCGGGCAATGGCGACACGCTGTTTTTCGCCGCCGGACAATTTCAGCCCGCGCTCACCGACCTGCGCCTTGTAGCCATTGGGGACGGAGCGAATGAAATCGTCGATCTGCGCGGCTTTGGCGGCCTCAGCGACTTCTTCATCGCTCGCATTCCAGCGCCCATAGCGGATGTTATAGGCAATCGTATCGTTGAAGAGCACCGTATCCTGCGGAACCATGCCGATGGAATCGCGCAGCGAGACTTGGGTGATGGCAGAAATATCCTGCCCGTCGATGGTAATGCGGCCCTGCTGGGGCTCGTAGAAACGAAACAGCAGACGCGAGATGGTCGATTTGCCTGCGCCAGAAGGGCCGACAATGGCCAGAGTGCGCCCGGCCGGCACTTCGAAATCAATGCCCTTCAGGATCTGCCGCTTCGGATCATAGGCAAAATGCACATTTTCGAAACGGATCGCGCCGGCTGCGACCTGCAGGGGAGCCGCATTGGGCTTGTCCTTGATCTCGGGATTCTGGCCGAGAATATTGAACATCATTTCAATATCGATCACGGCCTGCTTGATCTCGCGATAGACCATGCCCATGAAATTCAGCGGCTGGTAAAGCTGGATCATCATGGCATTGACGAGCACGAAGTCGCCAATCGTATTCGTTCCATTGCGAATGCCGATAATGCACAAGATCATCACGACCATGAGGCCGAGCGAGAAAATCAGGCCCTGTCCGGAATTGAGCACGGCCAGCGAGACATAGCTCGAGACGCTGTTTCGCTCATAGCGCTCCATCGAGCGATCATAGCGTTCCGCTTCGCGCTTTTCGGCGCCGAAATATTTGACCGTCTCGTAATTGAGAAGCGAGTCGATGGCCTTTGTATTGGCGTCCGTATCGCTTTCATTCATGTTGCGGCGGATCGAAATGCGCCAATCGGTCGCCACTGTTGTGAATTTCAGATAGGCGATGATCATCACGACAACGGTCAGCGCATAGCGCCAGTCGAATTCGATCATGAACACGGCGAGAATAAGCGCAAATTCCACCACGGTCGGCGCGCCGGTGAGCATGGACATGCGCACGATCTGCTGGATCGCCTCGCGCCCGCGCTCGAGCACACGCGTCAATCCGCCCGTCTTGCGCTCCAGATGAAAGCGCAAGGACAATTGATGCAGATGGACGAAGACTTCATTGGCGATGCGGCGCACGGCATGCATGGCGACAGCGGCGAAAAGCGCATCGCGGGCCTGCGTGAAAAATTGCATGAACACGCGCAGGCCCGTGTAGAGCAGCGTCACGGCAATCGGGCCCGCCAGGATCAACGGCAGCGGCACATTGGCATCCGGATTGGTTAGAAGGTCCGTCGCCCATTTGAACGAATAGGGGATGGCAATGGTGATGATTTTGGCAATCAGCAACAGCGCCAAAGCGCCGATGACGCGCGCTTTCAGATCCGCCCGTTCGCTCGGCCAGATATAGGGCCAGAGATGTTTGACAGTGGCCGCGAGCGAGGCCTCGGCCTTGAACGAACCGGGGGAGAGGGGCGCGGAATTCTGCTTGTGGTGCGGGGTCATGAGCTCTTTTGCCGGGCTGGCCCCGACCCGAGAGACTCACGGGCGCCAGGGCGTTGACCGACATATAAGCCCAATTGACGGGCCGTGCACCCCGCCCCTCAGGGCTAGGGCTGCACCCCCTCGGGAAGCACAAGGATCTGATTGGGATAGATCAGCGAGGGATTGCGGATCTGGTTGTTATTGGCGGCATAGATTTGCGTATAGCGATAGCCCGAGCCCAGCAGCCGCTGGCTGATCCGCCACAGGCTGTCGCCGCGCTGGACGGTGACGCTGCGCACTTCCGGCACGACGGCATGGGCCGCATCGCCCGGCTTGGCGGGCGCCGGCGAGGGCGCGGCCACTTGTGGCGGAGCTGGGCGCTCGGGATAATCGAAGGGCACTTCCGCCTGCGCCAATATTTTGCCGGCGGCATCGATCTGATCGGCGCGCACAAGATAGGCGCCGCTTTTCATGCCGCGCTCGACTTTTAAGGACCAGCGCCCCTCCTTGTCCGCCTCGACCGTCGCCACGGCGACGCCATTCAGCGAGAGGCGCACGGTTGCGCCGGGGGCAGCCGTTCCCGTGGCATAGAAGCCACCCATTTCATCGGCCTCGGCACTGCGGATCCTGAGCGCTGGGCTCGGCGCAGACGGCGCAGGCGGCCTGTCGGACAAAATGCGGGTGGCAAGGCCTGGCTCAGACAGCGCCACCACGACTTCTGCGCTGCGCTCGGCCGGCACGACAATGGTGACGGACTGGCCCTGCATGCCGGCAGCACTGCCCTCGACATCCAGCGTCAGCAAATGTTCGCCAGTGCCAAGCGCGCGCGGAACCAGAGCAAAATGGCCGTTTTCATCGGCCTTGGCCTCTCCGATCACAGTGCCCTTGTTTCGCAAGCGCACGACGGCGCCCGGCGCGGCACGACCGGCAATCACCGCCTCGCCGCCCGGCTCGACGCGCACAATATCGAAGGAGGGCCTCACATCCGGGCGAGCGGGCGCGCGCGGGGCTTGCGCCTCCTGCGGGCTCGTGCTCGCCTGAGCCGGTGGATTGGCAGCAGGTGAATTGGCTGAAGGCGGATTGGAAATGGGAGTGGACGGAGCGCTGCCGGCAAAAAGCCGCGGATTCTGGTCGATGACCTGCCATGCCAGAAAGGCGACGGCCGCCACCGCCAGCGCCGTTGAGACACCGAAAAGCCAAGCCTTGGATCGACCGTGCATTTCCATCATCGCAAAACCTTGTGCACTCGAAGATTAGTCCGAGCTTGCCGCGAAAGCCAGAGGCCAGCCTTGACCATGACATATGACGGGGCGAAAGAGGAACAATGACACAGATTCGAAACATATGCGTCTATTGCGGCTCCGCCCAAGGCGACGATCCTGTTTTCCTCGAAGCCGCAACGGCGCTCGGCGCCTCGCTTGCCGCCCATGGCATCGGCCTCGTTTATGGCGGTGGCGACAATGGTCTGATGGGGGCCGTCGCACGCGCCACCCTTGCCAATGGCGGCCATGTGACCGGGGTCATTCCGGGCTTTTTGCGCAAACGCGAAAACATGCTCGAAGAAGCCCAAGAACTGGTGCTGGTCGATGACATGCACACACGAAAGCGCATCATGTTCGAGCGCGCCGATGCTTTTGTGGCGCTGCCCGGCGGCATTGGAACATTGGAAGAACTGGTCGAACAATTGACCTGGGTGCAACTCGGCCGCCATACAAAGCCCGTGCTGATCGCCGATGTCGGCGGTTTCTGGAAACCGCTGCTCTCGCTCTTTGCCCATATGCGCGAAAGCGGTTTCATCCGGGCGCAATTCGAATTGCGCTATATGGTCTCGGAAAAAATTGTCGATGTCATTCCCATGCTGCAGCGCGCAGCCGAAATGACAGAGCGCAGCGGCCATGAAGTGACGAGCATCGACCAGCGTTTTTAGGCGCCGGCCTTCATCAGCTTGTAATTGATTGCATCCAGCAGAGCCTGGAAGGATGCATCAATAATATTGGCCGAGACGCCGACGGTGGACCAGCGATTGTCCTCGCTGTCGCCGAGCTCAATGAGCACACGCGTCACCGCATCCGTGCCGCCCTGAAAGACGCGCACGCGATAATCGAGCAATTCAATATCCTCAATATAAGTCTGATATTTTCCGAGATCCTTGCGCAAAGCCAGATCGAGCGCATTGACCGGGCCGTTACCTTCCGCAACCGAAATCATGGTCTGGCCATCGACCACAATTTTCACCACGGCTTCAGAAACGCTGACCAGATCGCCATCGGCATTATGGCGGCGCTCCATGACGACGCGAAAACGCTCGACATCGAAATAGGCCGGCACTTGGCCCAGCATGCGCCGCGCCAGCAATTCGAAAGACGCATCCGCGCCCTCATAGGCATAGCCCAGAGCCTCTTTCTCTTTCACCTCGTCGAGCAGGCGGCTCACGCGTGGATCGTCTTTCGAGACGACGACGCCCAGACGATCAAGTTCGGCCAGAATATTCGATTTGCCTGCCTGATCGGAGACAAGAACCTTGCGCCTGTTGCCGACGCTCTCAGGCGTCACATGCTCATAGGTGCGCGGATCTTTCAAAACGGCAGAGGCATGAATGCCCGCCTTGGTCGCAAAGGCCGATGCGCCGACATAGGGCGCATGCCGGTTGGGCGAGCGATTGAGCAATTCATCCAGCGTATGGCTGAGCTTGGTGAGCTGCGCGAGACTTTCTTCGCTCACGCCGATCTCGAATTTCTCCGCATAATCCTTTTTCAGCAAAAGGGTCGGAATGAGCGTGACGAGATTGGCATTGCCGCAGCGCTCGCCCAATCCATTCAGCGTGCCCTGAATCTGTCGCGCGCCGGCCCGCACGGCGGCCAGCGAATTGGCGACGCCATTGCCTGTATCGTCATGGGCATGAATGCCCAGATGATCGCCGGGAATGATTTTGACGACCTCGCCGACGATGCGCTCGATTTCATGGGGCAGCGTGCCGCCATTCGTGTCGCAGAGCACGATCCAGCGCGCGCCATTATCATAGGCCGTCTTGGCGCAGGCCAGCGCATATTCGGGATTGGCCTTGTAGCCATCGAAAAAATGCTCGCAATCGAGAATGGCCTCGCGCCCGGCCTTGCGCACATGCGCGATGGAATCGGCAATGCCCTCGATATTCTCTTCAAGCGTGCAGCCAAGCGCGACATGGACGTGATAATCCCATGTCTTGGCCACAAATGTGATCGTATCCGCCTTGGCATCCAGCAGCGAGGCAATGCCCGGATCGTTGGCAGCCGAGCGCCCTGCCCGTTTGGTCATGCCGAAGGCTGCAAATTTGGCCTTGATCTGCGGGCGTTTTGAGAAAAATTCCGTATCGAGCGGATTGGCGCCGGGATAACCGCCCTCGACATAATCAATGCCCAGAAGATCGAGCAGCCTGGCGATCTGGCGTTTGTCGGCGAGCGAAAAATCGACGCCTGTCGTCTGTGCGCCGTCTCGAAGCGTCGTGTCGAAGAGGGTCAGGCGTTCGCGGGTCATTGGATCGTTCCCGTGGCAGCGAGTTCTTTCATCATTGTCATATAGCCGAGCCATTCATCTTCAATGATGCGGGTGTTACGGCTCTGCAAGACATAGCCGCGCTGCTTGAAAAAAGGTTCTGCCGTATCGCTGGAATCGACAGTGATTTTTTTTGCACCGCGTGCGCCGGCCAATTTCTCCAGCGCATCGCAGAGCGCCGTGCCGACGCCCTCGCGCACAGAACTTGGCAGGACATAAAGCAGGTCTATGGCTTCATTGTCGCGCAATGAGGCAAAACCGACGGGATCGCCATCGATCAGGGCCACAAGCGTCAGACTGTCGGCAAGACGTTTGCCGAATGTCTGTTCGTCTTCGGCCAGCGACATCCAGGCAAAGCGCTGCTCGTCCGTATATTCCTCAGCCGTCAATTCATCGATGGCCGCAGCATAGATGGAGGCCAGAAGCGGCGCGTCGGCGGGCAGATAGGGGCGCAAAGCAATCGTCATTGCTTCACCTCCCATGTGGTGATTGCTTCGCCATTGGCGCCTTTGCCGTCTTTCAGCTGCACGCCCTTCGCCAGAAGCTCGTCGCGAATGCGATCGGATTCAGCCCAGTTCTTCTGCGCACGCGCATCGAGACGGGCTGCAATCAGGCGTTCGATCTCCGCCTTGAATTGCGGATCGAGATTTTCGCCTGCGCTCTCACCCGCACGGGCAAACCATTCTTGTGTGTCGAAGCCAAGCCATGTGGCCGTATTGGCCAGATTTTGCGCCGCCGAATAATCATGGCGCGCAGCTTTGGCGAGCTCTGCGAGCGCGGCAAAGGCCGCTGCTGTATTGAGATCGTCGAGCAAAGCCGCAATCACGCTGACATGGGGCGCCGGCTGTGCTGCTGAAATTTTGTGTCGCGCGACAAGCTCAGACCAATTTTCCAGTGTTTTCTGCGTTTCATCGAGCGCGCGCGCCGTCCAGTCGATGGGCTGGCGGTAATGTGTGCGCAGCATGGCAAGCCGCAGCACATCGCCCGACCATGCTTTACCGCCGAATTGATCGCTCGCCAGCAATTCGTGAATCGTCACGAAATTGCCGAGGCTCTTCGACATTTTCTCGCCTTCGACCTGAAGGAAGCCATTGTGCATCCAGACATTGGCCATGACAGAATGACCGAAAGCGCAGCGCGACTGGGCGATTTCATTTTCATGATGGGGGAAGACAAGATCAATGCCGCCACCGTGAATATCAAATGTCTCGCCCAAATGTTTCCAGCTCATCGCGGAGCATTCGATATGCCAGCCGGGCCGTCCACGGCCCCAGGGCGAATCCCAGCCGGGCTCGCTCTCTTTCGACGGCTTCCAGAGCACGAAATCCATTTCGTCGCGCTTGTAGGAAGCGACATCGACACGCGCACCCGCGATCATCTCATCGAGCGGGCGGCGCGACAGCTGTCCGTAATCGGCCATGGAGGGCACGGAAAAAAGCACATGGCCATCGGCCGCATAGGCGTGGCTTGAAGCAATCAGCTTTTCGATGATCGCGACCATCTCGGCAATATGCTCGGTCGCGCGCGGCTCGACATCGGGCTTGAGGCAACCCAAAGCCGCAACATCCTCATGGAAAATGCGCGCGGTTTCTTCCGTCAGCTCGCGGATGGTAATGCCGCGCTCGGCGGCGCGCGCATTGATCTTGTCATCCACGTCGGTGATGTTGCGCACATAAGTGACATGCGCCTCGCCATAGAGATGGCGCAGCAGGCGATAGAGCACATCGAAGACGATGATGGGTCGTGCATTGCCGATATGGGCAAAGTCATAGACGGTCGGCCCGCAGACATACATGCGCACATGCGACGCATCGATCGGGCAGAAATCTTCCTTCTGCCGGGTCAGCGTATTGTAGAGCCGCAATTGCGGAGCCTGAGACATGGTTTCCCCTTCGGACCTGCTGGCCGGGGGCTTTGCTTCTCATGAAGAAGGTCTTGGAAACAAGACGGCACCAGCCAGCAGATGGGCTAGCTGATAATAATCCGGCAGATGATGCAGGTGTGGCGCGTCATGGAAATTACCATGGGACAGGCGGAGGGCTGCGTCAAGCGCCGTGCCCCCTCTGGCCGGCGGGCGCCAAGGTTAAGATTCTTTTCAATGAATCCTGCCAATTCTAGCCGTTCATTCAGGCTTTCTTGACCCTCAGGCCCGCCCATGCGCCGCATTGCCCTTTTCGCCGCCTCCATCCTGCTGGCCCTGCCGACCCTTCCGGCCTCGGCAGACCAGACTTTCATCATCCCCCGCGACGAGGGCTATGGCATCGGCGAATGTTTTGCTACCGGCGCCCCCTGCGCCCGGATTGTGGCTGATGCCTGGTGCGCCGCCATGGGCCGCGGGCCGTCCGTCTCCTTCGGCCTGCAAACGCCCGGCGTCGAGCGCATCAGCACGCGCAACAAGGGCGGCTATGTGGTGACCTGCAGCTGAAGATCAATCCTTGATCCAGTCCGCGCATTTCGGCGTCTCGCCCGCCCCACCCCATGGCATGATCGGCACGGTGGAAGTGGAGTTTTTGGGCGAGCCTTCGATCAGCCGGTCGGTATAGACCATATAGACAAGCGTATTCCGCTTGGCGTCGCAGCCGCGCACGATCTGCATTTTCTTGAAGACCAGCGAGCGGCGCTCGCGGAAGACGACATCGCCCTGCTCGCTTTTTCCCGTGAAGCGCACAGGTCCGTGCTGGCGGCAGGCCAGCGAAATGTCGGAGACTTCCTCGGCCACGCCAAAAGCCCCGGCGAGCCCGCCGCGCTCGGGCACCGTATACCAGCAGGCCACCCCCTCGATGAGCGGATCATCGATCCCGTAGGTCGCCAGTTTGTCGTTTGGCGTCAGCAGTTTGAACACGGTGGACTTGCGGAAGATCAGGTCTGGACCCTCCGAGGCCATGGCTCCGGTCACAGCCAAAAGGCTGAGTGCAATGACGGCAAAGCTGCTGTTTCGCATCATCTCGATCTCGTCTCCGCGTCCCGGCTCTGATATGGGAGACGCAAGCCCGCGGGAAAAGATCGAAAGGCCTGCCATTTTGCCGCCACCTTGGGCGCGCACAGGAAGGGCCGTTCGAGCGGGTGAGCAATATTTGCGGAGAGAGGCATGATGGCGGAGCAAAAGACGGGAGGCATGGCGCTGCAGGCGCGCATCGGCCGCACCATCGCCGCCCTGTCGCTTGTCATCGGCCTTGTTGCGAGCGATGGCGCAGCCATTGCGCAATCGGTCGATTGCAATCGCCTGCAGCAGCAGATCGTGGCGCTGGGCCCGCCGGGCATGGGCGCCGACCCGCTGCGCGCAGAACAATTCCGCGATGCCGTGCAACGCCAGCAAACCGAGCTTGAGCGCACGGCAGCCTATGCCAATTCGATCGGTTGCGGCCGGCGGCAGTTTCTCTTTTTCGGCGATGCGCCGCCGCGCGAATGCGGCCAGATCGAGCAGCAGATCTCGCGCATGCGCAATAATCTTGAACAATTGCGCCAGCAGGCGCAGCAGGCGAGCGGCGATGAAACTTTGCGCCGCGATCTCACCGCCCGCTATGAAGCGGCTTGCCGCAATCCTGGACCGTCGGGCCCGCTCGGACTGATCGAGGCCTTGTTCGGCGGCCGTTCGCCTTTGCGCAATGCGCCGGGCGAAGATGACTTTCTGTCGCAGGAAGACATGACACCCGGCAGCGGCGCATTCGCCGTTTGCGTGCGCAGCTGCGATGGCGGTTTCTTCCCCGTGTCTTATTCGGCCAATCGCATGCGCTATCAGAAGCTCGGCGAACTCTGCCAGGCCATGTGCCCGAATGTGGAGACGCAGCTCTTCACCATGGCCTTTGGCCGCGAGATCGAACAGGCTGTCTCGGCCGATGGCAGGCCCTATACGTCCCTGCCCAATGCCGGTCGTTTCCGCACGAAATTCGATCCCGCCTGCACGTGTAAAAAAGCTGATCAGAGCTGGGCCGAAGCCCTTGCCAATGCTGAGCGCATGCTGGGTCGCGAAAGCCGTCGCGACCAGATCGTCACGCCCGAGCGCGCGGCTGAATTGTCGCGCCCGCAACAGCAGCGCAACACGACGCGCGCACCGGCCAAGCCCGATCCCAAAGCGGTGCAGCGTCAGGAACAGGAAATTGCAGCAGAGGCCGCGCGTGGCGCACAGGCACCGACCGCCTCGCGCGATTCCGCCGGCATTGCAGTCGGCGGCACAAATTCAGGCTCGAATTATTCTCTGAGCGACGGCACAACGCGCGAGGTTACGCGGCCGGATGGGACGAACCGGCGTGTGCGCACAATCGGGCCTCAGCTTTAGAGCGTCCGATCAAAGGCAAGAGCACGGCAAGTTCAGGGCCCTGATCGCGACCGGTCAGCGCCAGACGCAGCGGATGAAACAAGGCGCGCCCCTTGCGTCCCGATTGCCCCTTGATAGCGCCTGTCCAGCGGCTCCAGGTCGTGGCGTCAAAAGTCTCGTCCGGCAAAAGAGCCGCCGCCTGCCGGCAATAATCTGCATCTTCGATCACTGGATCGATCTCGCCATCGATCACGCGCCACCAATCAAGCACATCATCGAGTTTTTCGAGATTGCCGCGCACGGCAAGCCAGAAGGCTTCCGCATGGGCGCCGACAATGTCGTGATGGGCGAGCCGCTCGCGCATGGTCTCAAACGGCAGTCCATGCAGCGTGCGCGCCGAGAGCGCGGCCAATTCGGCTTCATCGAAACGCGCCGCATTGCGTGACACATTCGACAGATCGAACGCCTCTCCCAGATCATCCAATGAGGCGACAGGATGCACGGCTTCTGACGAGCCGGTGAGAACGGACAAAGCCGCCACAGCCAGAGGCTCAATACCATTCTCGCGCAAGCCCGCGATGGAAAGCGAGCCGGAGCGTTTTGACAGGCCCTCGCCGCTGGCCGTCGTCAAGAGATTATGGTGGCCGAAAACAGGTGCACGGCCCTCTCCGGCCAGCGCTTCGAAAAGCTGGATCTGCACCGCCGTATTGGTGACATGATCCTCGCCGCGAATGACATGGGTGATGCCCAGATCGATATCATCGACCACTGAGGGCAAAGTATAGAGATATGTTCCGTCTTCGCGGATCAACACCGGATCGGAGAGCGAGCCCGCCTCGATATGGCTGTCATCGCGCACAAGATCGCGCCAATGCATGGTGCGTGCGTCAAGCTTGAAACGCCAATGCGGCTTGCGTCCCTGCGCTTCGAGCGCTGCGCACTCATCTGCGCCAAGGCTCAGCGCTGCACGATCATAGACGGGCGGCTGGCCGCGCGCGATCTGGCGCTTGCGGCGGCGATCAAGCTCTTCTGCCGTCTCATAGCAAGGGTAGAGGCGACCCATGGATTTCAGCCGTTCGGCGGCTGCATCATAAAGCGCAAAGCGCTGCGACTGGCGCACGGTCAGATCGGGGACAATGCCGAGCCAGGCGAGATCGACCTCAATGCCCTGCGCATATTCTTCGCGCGAACGCTCAAGGTCGGTATCGTCGAAGCGCAGCACGAATTCGCCCAGCCGTTTTTTGGCAAACAGCCAGTTGAAAAAAGCCGTGCGCGCATTGCCGATATGAATGCGGCCGGTGGGCGAGGGAGCGAAGCGAACGCGTGTCATTCTATTCCTCGAAACGCTCGGCAGTGCCGAGAGGTTTCTTCGGGTTGAGGGATGGATCGGGATGGCGCGCAGGCGCGCCGGAATCGCGAAACCGGTTGACGATCGGATAGCGGCGGTCACGGCCGAAATTTTTGCGCGTCACTTTCACGCCCGGCGCAGACTGGCGGCGCTTGTATTCGGCCAGATAGAGCAGACGTTCGACCTTTTGGACAATCTCCAGCGCATGGCCGCGCGCCACAATATCGGAGACGCGCATTTCACGCTCGACGAGACATTCGAGAATATCGTCGAGCACCGGATAGGCGGGAAGCGAATCCTCATCCTTCTGGTTTTCGCGCAATTCGGCAGACGGCGGTTTGGCGATAATATTGGGCGGGATGACAATTCCATCCGGTCCCAGCGCAAGATCGGGTTTCCAGCGGTTGCGCAATTCGCACAGCCGGAACACCTGCATCTTGTAGAGATCCTTGATGGGATTAAAGCCGCCGTTCATATCGCCATAAATGGTGGCATAGCCGACCGACATTTCCGACTTGTTGCCGGTCGTCACCAGCATCGGGCCGAATTTATTGGACACAGACATCAGCAAAGTTCCGCGCACGCGGCTCTGCAGATTTTCTTCCGTCAGATCGCGCGCCCGGCCGGAAAAAAGCGGTGCGAGAACGGATTCCATTCCCTCGACACCAGGAGCAATGGGCAGAATATCGTAGCGAACGCCAAGCGCCTGCGCGCAATCTTTCGCATCCTGCAGGCTTTCCTCCGACGTGAAGCGATAGGGCAGCATGATGCAATGAACCCGCTCAGGCCCCAAAGCATCTGCGGCCATGGCCGCGCATAGCGCCGAATCCACCCCGCCCGACAGGCCCATCACCACGCCGGGAAAATTATTCTTCTCGACATAATCGCGCAGGCCCAGAACGCAGGCGGCATAATCGGCGCCATCGCCTTCCGGCAGAAGCGCGCGTTCGCCTTCCAGAACATGCCAGCCCTCGCCATTGCGCTCGAAAACACAGGTCGTGACAAGCGAGCGAAAGGCGGGCAATTGCACCGGCACAGAGCGATCTGCATTGACGACAAAAGACGCGCCATCGAAGACCAGCTCGTCCTGACCGCCCACCTGATTGAGATAGACGAGCGGCAAATCCGTCTCGATGACGCGATTGAGCGCAATCTGCACGCGCTCGTCATTCTTGTCGCGCCAATAGGGCGAGCCATTGGGCACGAGCAGAATTTCCGCACCCGTCTCAGCCAGACATTCGCACACTTCTTCAGACCAAATGTCCTCGCAGATCGGAATGCCGATGCGCACGCCCTTGAAGACAATCGGCCCCGGCACCGGCCCGCCGGCAAAGACGCGCTTTTCATCGAAGACGCCGTAATTGGGCAGATCGACCTTGAAGCGCACCGCCTCGATGCGCCCGCCCGCAAGCAGCGCATAGGCATTGAAGAGCTGGCCGTCCTCGACCCAGGGCAGGCCCACAAGCAGCGCCGGGCCGCCATCCGCCGTCTCGCGGGCGAGATCTTCGGCCGCCGCACGGCAGGCCTCCTGGAAGGCGGGCTTGAGGACGAGGTCTTCCGGCGTATAGCCGGCGAGATTGAGCTCGGGGAACATGACGAGATCGGCCCCCTGAGAGGCCGCCTGCGCGCGGGCCTGCCGGACAACAGCCGCATTGCCGGCAATATCCCCGACCGTCGAGCGGGTCTGGGCCAGAGCAAGGACAAGGCGGGAGAGCCGGGAGGAAGACATTGTCATACTAGCCATCTATCGCGCCCGGGCAGGCGGGGCAATGGCGGGCTGTGCGAGAGGACGATGGGCGGGAGACTGGCCATGGGTGCGCCCTCTCGTAAGCCGTCGTTGCGAGGCGACGAAGCAATCCATCTGGTGGCAGCCATCCGAAGATGGATTGCCGCCTCGCTTTGCTCCTCGCAAGGACGAACGAAATCACTCCGCCGCATTCACCGCCGGCTGAACCTTGCCGGTGCGTTCGGCTTTCAGAAGTTCAGACACGAGGAAGGCCACTTCAATCGCCTGTTCGGCATTGAGGCGCGGGTCGCAATGCGTGTGATAGCGGTCGCGCAGATCGGTCTCGAGAATCTGGCGCGCACCGCCCGTGCATTCGGTGACATTCTTGCCCGTCATTTCCAGATGCACGCCGCCCGCATAAGTGCCTTCCGCCTGATGGATGGCGAAGAAGGAGCGGATCTCGCTCATGATGCGATCGAAGGGCCGCGTCTTGTAGCCGGACGCTGAAATCGTATTGCCGTGCATCGGATCGCAGGACCAGACCACCTTGCGCCCCTCGCGCTCCACCGCACGGATCAGTGCGGGCAGATGATCGAAAATCTTTTCCGAGCCGAAACGGCAGATCAACGTCAGGCGGCCGGGCTCATTGGCCGGGCTCAGAATGTCAATCAGACGCAGCAGATCGTCGCTCTTCAGCGAGGGGCCGCATTTAAGCCCGATGGGATTTTTCACGCCGCGGCAATATTCGATATGGGCATGATCAGCCTGGCGCGTGCGGTCGCCGATCCACAACATATGGCCGGATGTGGCGTAAGGATCGCCTGACGTGGAATCGATGCGCGTCAGGGCCTGCTCATAGCCCAAGAGCAAAGCTTCATGCGACGTGTAGAAATCAGTCTGGCGCAATTCCTGATGGGCATCGGCCTCAAGACCGATGGCGCGCATGAAATTCAGCGTCTCGGTAATGCGGTCGGCGAGCTCCTGATAGCGATGCGATTGCGGGCTGTCGTTGACAAAGCCCAGCATCCAGCGATGCGCATTTTCCAGATTGGCGTAGCCGCCGGTGGCGAAAGCGCGAATGAGATTGAGCGTCGCCGCCGACTGGCGATAGGCCTCGATTTGCCGGCGCGGATCGGGAATGCGGCTCTCGGGCGTGAAGTCGGTATCGTTGATAATGTCGCCGCGATAGATCGGCAGTTCGACGCCATCGATCTTCTCGGTTGGATTGGTGCGCGGCTTGGCAAACTGGCCGGCCACGCGCCCGACCTTCACCACCGGCGAGGCGGCAGCAAAGGTGAGCACCACCGCCATCTGCAAAAAGACGCGGAAGAAATCGCGAATATTGTCGGCCGAATGTTCGGCAAAACTCTCGGCGCAATCGCCACCCTGCAAAAGGAAGGACTCGCCGGCCTGCACTTTGGCCAGAGCCTTTTTCAGCTTGCGCGCCTCGCCCGCAAAGACCAGAGGCGGAAAGCCGGCCAGCTGCCGCTCGACATCGCCAAGGGCCTTTGCATCCGGATAGACGGGCGCTTGCTCGATGGGCTTTGAGCGCCAGGAGTCAGGGGTCCAGGGGGTGGCAGGCATAAAAATCTCCAAACAGCCAGCTTGCACCCCGGCAAAGGGCGCGAGCGGCTTATACAATAAAGCGGGTCAATCGGGACAGGTTTTTGGCCGCGACCTTTGTCGCAGCCCCTCCCCGCCTAGAGGGGGCGCTCGTGGCGCTCCGTGCGGGTGCGCAAGGTCACGAGCTCCTCAGCCGCCGTCGGATGAACGGCGAAGGTCGCATCGAAATCTGCCTTATTCGCCCGCAGCTTGACGGCAATGCCCAGCAATTGGGCCATTTCACCGGCCTCATGGCCAAGAATATGGACGCCAAGCACCCGATCGGTCTTACCATCGACGACAATCTTCATGAGCACTTTTTCCGTCCGTCCCGAAAGCGTCGCCTTCATCGGCCGGAAGCTCGTTTTGTAAATATCGACCACGTCGAACATTTCGCGGGCTTGCGTCTCGCTCATCCCGACCGTGCCGATTTCCGGCGTGGTGAAGACAGCCGTCGGAATGTCCGAATGGGTGACAACGACATCCTTGCCGCCAAATTGCGTATCGGCGAAAGCATGGCCCTCGCGAATGGCCACCGGCGTGAGATTGACGCGATTGGTGACATCGCCAACGGCAAAAATCGAGGGCACATTCGTGCGCGAATGCGCATCGACCTTGATCGCCCCGACTGAATCCATCTCGACCCCGGCCTTTTCGAGGCCAAGACCAATTGTGTGCGGACGCCGGCCGGTGGCGAGCAGGATCTGATCGACGACGCGCGTCTCGCCATTGGCAAAGACGACAGCAAGACCATCGGCGCGCTTCTTGATCGACTGCGGGAGATTGGCGGCAAGAATATCAATGCCGGCATGTTGCAATTCGACGCGCAGACCCTGGCGAATATCCTCGTCAAAACCGCGCAGAATATTTTCGGCACGGAAGGCAAGCGTCACCTGCGAACCGAGCCGGGCAAAGACGCTGGCAAATTCAAGCGCAATGTAACCGGCGCCAATCACGAGGAGGCGCTGGGGAAAGGCCGGCAGATCGAAAATCTTATTCGACGTGATCGCATGTTCAAGGCCCGGAATGGCGGGCTCAAGCACGGGCGTTGCACCCGTCGCGACAAGGATTTTTTTCGCCCGAATGCGCCGGCCATCTTTCTTCAAGACAATGGTCTGCGCATCTTCGATCTCGGCGCGGCTGTCAAGAATCTGCACACCGGCCTTGGCGAGATTATTCCCATAGATCTGCGACAACCGCGAAATCTCCTTCTCCTTGGCGGCGACCAAAGTCGGCCAATGAAAGGAGGGCTTTTGCGGAATCGTCCAGCCAAAGCCCGCCGCATCGGCGAAATCATCGGCAAAACGGCTGGCATAGACGTAAAGCTTTTTCGGCACGCAGCCGCGGATCACACAGGTGCCGCCCATGCGATATTCTTCGGCGATCATGACGGATGCGCCATAGCCGGCAGCGATACGCGCGGCGCGGACGCCACCGGAGCCGCCGCCTATGACGAAGAGATCGACATCGAAAGACATATGGGCACCCTCAGACGATCAGAGATCGTGACCCTTCTTTTTCATCTCGGCGCGCACACGCGCCACCATGCTGAGCGACAGATCGCGGTTCCACGCATCGACCGCCTGAACGAGACGGCTCATGACGGCCGGCTGCATTTCCGTATATTTCTTGCCCGCAGGCGTTTTCAGAAAAGCGACCGTTTCCTTCAGCTCGGCTTCGCTCATCGTACCGGCAACAAGCCGGGCCGAATGATCGACCATTTCAGCCGTGCGGGCGTTGAATTCCGGCGTGATCACATCCTTCATCACCACACCGAGATCTTTGGCAAGTTCCGGGCGCGTGCGCGTGAGATTGCCGGAGAGTTCGCGCATCATGTCAGCGACGAAAGGCGCAAAGCCCTGAGCGATGCCCGAAAGCTGAACGACTTCGCGCCCAAGGACGAATTGCGCATCGCTCACAGCCGCGACGGGGGGGAGAAAGGCGGGCGGAGCCGGTTGCTTCTGGCCCTGCGCGAAAGCCGGCATGGACGAGGCAGCGATAAAGGCCAGCGCAATGGCGCCGAACAAGGCTTTGAGCTTCACGTGACGTCTCCTGCAAAAAAAATTCAATTCAGGTCGCCGATAACCTCGACACCGGATGCATCGGCGACAATCACCGCCTTCGCCATTCCGATGAAAAGACCATGTTCGACGACGCCGGGAATGGCGTTCAGCAGGCGCCCAAGTGCGTCTGCATCGGGGATTCGTCCAAAGACACAATCCAGAATGGCATGACCGCCATCTGTGACCAAAACTTGGCCTTGCCCATTCATCCGCAGCCGCACCTCGCCGGTGCAGCCGGTGGCCTGGCCTGCAGCAAGGACATGACGGCGGGTGGATTCCAGGCCGAAGCGGTCGACCTCGACAGGCAAGGGGAACTTGCCGAGCATGGCGACCTGTTTGGAGCGGTCGGTGACAACCACCATGCGGGCAGAGGCTGCCGCGACAATCTTCTCGCGCAAAAGCGCCGCACCGCCCCCTTTGATGAGGCGCAATTGCGGATCGAATTCATCGGCGCCATCGATTGTCAGATCCAGCTGGGGCGTCTCGTCGAGCGTGGAGAGCGGAATATTGAGCGACAAAGCCTGTTCGCGGGTCCGCTCCGATGTCGGCACGCCGACGACCTTCAGCCCCTGCGCCACACGCTCGCCCAGCAATGCAACGAAATGGGCCGCGGTCGATCCGGTCCCCAGGCCCAGACGCATGCCGGGGCGGACAAGGTCCACCGCGCGGGCGGCCGCGAGGCGTTTGGCGGCTTCGGCGGGATCGGTCATGGCGGCTCCGCAGCAAAACAAGGCGATGCGGGGCGCTTAACGGCTTCCGGGGCGAAAGGCAAATGCCCCTATTTTGCCGGCGGCGTACACACAACCAGATCATTGAGCACATAGCAGATGGACATGGCGCCCGTGCGCAGATCGACCCGGAAAACGCCGCCCTCCCGCTCATGCCGAGAGGCCACGAGCTCATATTCGCTGGTCGGCTGCGGACCGGCGCCCTCTCCTTGCGAATAGCAGAGCGTGACGCCGATGGTATTTTCCTTCAATCCATATTGGCAGGCGCCCACTTCCCCCGTCGCGCGGTTGAGGCTGTAGACGCGATTGAGTTCGATCTCGGGGGCCGCCAGAAAGGTGAAACTTGAGGCGGAGGCGGCCAGACTCCCCAGGGCCAGAGCAATCAGGACGAGACCGGGGCGAGCCAGATTATGGCGGGACATGAACAACCTCATCACGACCTTTTGCTGAATGCCGATTATTGCGAAAACGGATCTGGCAGCAAGCGAAAGCGGCAGGCCGGTTTGACCTGTACCGATTTTCGCCCTAGGCGGTAGCCATGCAGCAGTCAAACCCCCTTCTCGTCTTCGATCTGGACGGTACGCTTGCCGAAACGGCGGGCGATCTGTGCGCCACGCTCAATGTCATTCTGGCCCGCGAGGATCTTCCGCCGGTCGCACTGGCCGATGCCCGCAAAATGGTCGGCGCGGGCGCGCGCGCCCTCATCCAGCGCGGCTTTGCCGCCGTCGGACGCCCGCTGGAAGACGCAAAGCTCGACCGCCTCTTTGTGGATTTCCTCGCCCATTACGAGGACCATATTGCCGACGAGAGCCATCTCTATGACGGCGTGGTGCGCGCGCTCGACCGGTTTGAGGGCGCAGGCTTCGGTTTTGCCGTTTGCACCAACAAGGTTGAAATCCCCTCCAAGCGATTGCTTTCGGCTTTGCGCGTCGATCATCGTTTCCGCGCCATTTGCGGGCAGGACACATTTCGGGAAAACGGCCGCAATATTGCCAAGCCCGATCCGCGCATGCTGCTGATGACAATCGAAATGGCCGGCGGCCACCCGGCGCAGACCATTATGGTTGGCGATTCACGCACCGATATCGACACAGCGAAAGCCGCAGGCATCCCGGTCGTCGCCGTCGATTTCGGCTATACAGACCAGCACGTCTCGACCTTTGCGCCGGATGTTGTGATCAGTAATTTCGACGAATTGTGGGACGCTGTCGCCCGCATCGGAATTGGGGAGCGGCAGGCAATATGATCCGCGACAAAAAACTCGCCGTCGGCATGGGCTTTGCGTTCATGTTCGGCATTATGTGGGGCATGATCGAAAATACGACGCCGGGAGAGGCCTTCCTGCGCGGTTCGATTGCCACCGCCTGCGCCCTGCTCACCTATCCGCTCTGGCGCTCGCGCAATTAGCGTGCCGTTCCCGATCCCCCGCCCGACGAGAGCTTTTTTCGCTGCACCCAGCGAAAACCCTCGTGGCGCGTGATCACCGCTATATCGATGGGCCCGCCCACCGTCTTGGGCTGCAGATCGACGCGGAAGCGCACATAGCCGATTGTCGCTTCCATCAGGAATTTCGTCAGCGCGATGGCATCGTGGATGGGCATGCCCGGTGTTACCAGTGTCGGGCTTGAGATTTCATTCGTCCCCTCACCGGCGCTGAATTCATCGCTCATGAGACGATGCAGGCATTCGCCCGATCCCTCCCAGCAAATACCATATTCGGTGGGCGACCAGACCTGCGACACGCTCACGCCCTCGCGCGAGTCGAAAACGAGATTCCAGACTTCAGGCGTTCCGCAATTGGCGGAATAGCCGCCGATGATCAATGTGGAGCGGAGCTTGGCCACCTGCATCGGGGCCATGGAGCGCAGATAATCCTGCAGGCGGCGAACGACGGCTTCCACCGTATAGCTGTTCTTGTCGAAATAATTCGCGCCATTGCGCAAGGAATGCTGCGCGCCGAAATCCTTCAGCACATCGATGAAAGCCTTGTTGTTGATCGCAGCATCGCCGGTAACCAGAGCGCCGATGGGCAGGCCCTTGATGAGCTGCACGGTTTTCTCAGCGGAATAATAGATCTGGCCGCGATGCTCGACCGCACTGTCGGAGGCCAGAACCACGCCATCCTGCACTGAAATGGAAATAGCAATCGTCAAGAAACCATCTTCCCGGCGGGAGGTGCGTTGCGCTCGAGCTCAAGACCTCAGCGACAATGCAACAAGACTATCCGCAATTGGATGCCTGTTTATGTCGCATAAGCCGGCAAGCGACAAGAGCACGCGCCACCTCCCTTAGACCAAGCTCAAGCTCGGCGGCGGGAATAGCCGCGTGTCTCCATGCAATAGACAAAAGCCAGCATGTTCAGCGTACCCTGTGTGCTTGCGATGGCATGACAGGCCGCCTGATCGGCCTGCCCCTGCCGCAGCAGAGCCGGATCGCTCGACATGCGCCGCCCATCGTTGCGCGCCCAGACATAATGATCCCCCGGCATGCCCGCCATTTTATGCGTGTGCATGGAGCCATAATGATCCACCCGGTTCGAACAGGCAGACAGCAGCACAAAAGCGGACAAAGCGAGCAAAAAGCGCATGGTAAACCCTCCGGAAGCACCGGACAACGCACGAACAATGGGCGGGTGCCACGCTCTGACATGAAAGCACAGCCATGTGACCGGACGGCCACATCAATGCTTGGGTTCAATGGTCGCCGGAGCGCGGAGTGGCGAGGCCTCCCCCGGCGGCAAAAGGATCGGGGACAGACGACAGACACCTCCGGCCGTGGCTTTTTCTGGGAAAAGGACAAAGCCGGCGCGATGCAGGGACCCATCGAACTGCTTTGGGGCGACAAGCTAAACTATTGCAAATGCGATTTTTTCCGCGCCCTTCCCCCGGAAGATGCCAGCCAGAACATGAGCGGACGAAAAAAGCCGGGCAATTTCCATCACCCCCTCGTCTAAGTCGCAAAACCTGCCCTATAGTCTCTCAAACAACAAAAAGACAGGGAGGACACATGCTCATCATCGACAATGCGACCGTATCCGACATTCTGACCATGAAGGATTGCATCCGCGTCCAGGAGGAAGCGTTTCGCAAACTTCCTGAAGGCGGCGCGATCCATCGCCCGCGCATCGACATGTATTTTCCCTGCGAACGCGAAGACGGCTATTTCCGCTGGGGCTCGATGGAAGGCGCCAATGACGGCTATTTCGCCATTCGCATGAAGTCCGACATTATCACCTGGCCGAAAACGCAGGACGGTGGCTGGACGGAAGACAAATATTGCGGACAGCCGGGCACTTATTGCGGCGTGATCTATCTCATCTCGACCAAAAACGGTCTGCCTCTGGCTTTCATCAATGACGGCGTGCTGCAGCATATGCGCGTTGGCGGCGGTGCGGGCATTGGTGTCAAATATCTCTCGCGCGAGGATTCCCATGTCGTGGGCATGCTGGGCTCGGGCGGCATGGCACGCACTTTTCTCGAAGCCTTCAGCTGCGTGCGCGACATCAAACAATGCAAGATCTACAGCCCCAATCCGAAAAATCGCGAAGCCTATGCGGAAGAAATGTCGAAAAAACTCGGCATTGAAGTGATCGCTGTCGACAATCCCAAAGCGGCACTCGATGGCGTCGATATTCTCTCTTCGGCAACCGACAGTATGAAACCTGTCTATGATGCGGACTGGCTGCGGCCAGGCCAACACGTCACCAATCTCGGACGGCGCGAAATGCCCGACGCCGCGATGAACAAATTCGACGTTGTCGTTCGGCAAGGCACAGCCGGTTTGCAGATGAAGCAGACAGAGCGTTTTCAGGCCGAGCGCGGATTGTCGCCCGCCGCTTATATTGGTGGCAGCGTCGAGCAGATGAAGCGCATTCCGGAAAAAAACCCGCAGCCCGGTTTCGGTGGCGACAATCCCGAATTCATGGATCGCGGCAAGGGCGGCGACAAGCCAGACTTCGCCGATCTCGTGACCGGCAAGTGCAAAGGCCGCACCAGCCGCGACCAGATCACCTTCTATCGCAATGTCGGCAATCAGGGTCTGCAATTCTCCTCTGTCGGCGGTCTTGTCTATGAACAGGCCCGCCAGCTGGGAAGAGGCCGCGAAATTCCGACCGAATGGTTCCTGCAAGACATTCGCGACTGATTTTTAAAAGGGCGCGCATATCGCGCGCCCTTTCTTCAATTCACGGGGAATGAGCCATGTCACGCATGCTTTCCGTGTTTGCTTTGCTTGCCTGTTTCACCGCCACCCCTGCCCTCGCGCAAGGCGAAGCCGAATTCTACAAGGGCAAGACAATATCTGTTCTGATCGGTTTTGGGCCCGGTGGCGCCAATGATGTCTGGGCGCGCCTGCTGGCCCGCCATATGACCCGCCACATGCCCGGCGAGCCGAATATGGTGCCGCAAAACATGCCGGGCGCCGGCACGTTGAAACTCGCCAATCATCTGGCCACAAGCGCGCCGCGCGATGGCACGGTTTTCGGCCTGATCAATCGCGGCATTCCGCTTGAGCCGCTGCTCGGTGGACAGAATGTGCTGCTCGATCCGCAAAAAATGACCTGGATCGGCAGTCCCGACAAAGACACAAGCGTCTGTGCCGCGCGCAAGGATGCCAAAGTCCAGAAGATGCAAGATCTGCGGACGATGGAACTCGCGGTCGGCGCAACAGGCTCGGGCGCAGATACGGCCATTTATCCGGAATTCCTGTCCGAATTTCTCAGCCTGAAATTCAAGACGATCAAGGGCTATCCCGGCTCCAATGAAATTGTCATGGCCATGGAGCGCAAGGAAGTGGACGGCATTTGCGTCGCCTTCCAGTCGATCAATCGCACGCGCCTGTTCCTGGAAGGTCAGCTCAACATTCTCCTGCAGGCCGGCATCGAAAAAGATCCCGGCATTCCTGCGGACGTGCCGCTGGTCACCGATCTGACGGCAGGCAGCAAGGCCGATACGGATGCGCTGCGTCTCTTCCTGGCAAGAACTGCGCTCGGGCGCCCCTTTGTTGCGCCCCCCGAAGTACCTGCCGCTCGCGCAAATGCCTTGCGCCGCGCCTTCGAAGCGACCATGAAAGATCCAGCCTTTATGGCGGAAGCCGAAAGATTGAAACTGACGATAGAGCCGATCACCGGAGCCGATCTGGCCCGCATCATCACCGAGATTTACGCCACGCCGAAAGATGTGGTGCAACGCGTATCGCGGGTTCTCGGCAATGTATCGGGCCCGGCTGCGCAATAAGAAAAAAGGACCGGGAATAAATGGCAGGCGTGGGTGAGGCTCCGGCAGGAGCAGGACAGCAAAATCTTCTGCCGGGAATAGGACTGGCCCTGGCACTGGCCATTGCAGCTTATGGGATCCAGCCGATCGTCGCCCATGTGCTGCCGGTTCCTGCCCTTGTGATTGCGCTGATCATCGGGATCTGGCTGCATCCTTTTGCCAGCCGCCCGATCTTTGCGGCTGGCTTGCGTTATTGCGTCTCGCGAATTTTGCGCATTGCCGTCGCTTTGCTGGGCCTTCGCATTGCCATCGGCGATATTGCGGCGCTGGGCTGGGGAACCGCCCTCATCGTCATCCTCGCCATGGTCGCGACAGTTTCCACCGGCATTGCCCTGTCGCGCCTGCTTGGCCTGTCGAGCCATTTCGGCGCATTGGCAGGCACGGCAACTGCCGTTTGCGGCGCATCGGCAGCGCTGGCGACATCCAGCGTTCTGCCCGCGTACAAGGGCAAAGAAGCCGATACGATTTTCGTCGTCATCGCCGTCAATCTGCTCTCGACAATTGCCATGCTCATCTATGCGCCGGCGGGACATATGCTTGGCATGGACGAGCGGACAATCGGCATTCTTCTGGGTGGATCGATCCACGATGTGGCGCAGGTGGTCGGCGCAGGTTTTGCCGTGTCGGACACTGCAGGTGCTGCAGCGGTGATCGTCAAACTTTTTCGCGTCCTGCTGCTTTTGCCGTTCATTCTGGTCATTGGCTTTGCTTTCACCCGCAGCACAACAGCCAAAGCGCCCGCGCCGGTCTTTGCTTTTGCCTTTCTCGCGCTTTGCCTGGTCAATTCCGCCATGCCGCTGATGCCCGAGTTTGGCGCCACTTATGCCACGATCAAATCAGTGGCGAGTCTGGCTTCCACATGGGGGCTGCTGATCGCCATAGCCGCACTGGGACTGGGCACGTCGCTCAAATCCATTCTGCAGCTTGGCTGGCGCCATATGGCGATTGTCACGGGTGCAACCCTTGTCATCTTCGCCTGTGTTGCAGGCGGCCTGATGATTGCTGGATGATAAATGATAAAAACCAAAAATGGAGGAAAGCATGACGCTCATTTTATCCAACGATGATGTCGAAAAACTGCTCTCCATGCCCGATTGCATCGAGGCTCTCGAGACCGCCTATCGCGATCTGGCAGACGGTCGCGGCGTCTCGCGACAGCGCTCCGACTGTATCACGCCGACGACCTGGAGCGAGGATGCAATCTACGGCCTGAAATCCATGGATGGCGTCGTGCCGGTTCTGGGCGTGGGCGCCATCCGGATCAATTCGGACATTGTAACCAATCCACTGGTCGGCAATACGCGCCGACGCGTGAAAGTGCCGGCGGCACCGAACAATCGCTATGTCGGACTGGTTCTGCTCTTCTCGACGCATAATGGCGAACCGCTGGCGATTTTTCCCGATGGCGTTCTGCAACATATTCGCGTCGGCGCAGCCAATGGTCTTGGCATCAAACATATGGCGCGCGAAGATGCGCAATCGGTCGGCATTCTGGGCTCTGGCTGGCAGGCGGAGACGCAGCTCACAGCGGCCTGCAGCGTCCGCAACATCACATCGATCCGCTGCTTCTCGCCCAATCGCGAAAATCGCGAGTCTTTTTCCACGCGCATGAGCGAGGTTTTGGGGCTCGAAGTGCGGCCCGTCGAACAGCCCGAAGAAGCTGTGGTGGGCGCCGACATTGTCATGTGCGCGTCCAATTCCATCGATCCGATTTTCTTTGAACGCTGGATCGAACCGGGCATGCATATATCGTCGATCAAAAAGCCGGAGGTCGAACCGGCCGCCATCCGCGCCGCCCATCAGGTCGTCGTGCATACGCATGACACGGCGCCCATTCTTGTTGTCTCGAGCGAGGCGAATTTTCGCGAGAACAGCAAATCGGCGGGCTGGAATGCAGCGCAAAAGCTCGATTTCAAATCCTATCCGACATTGGCGGAACTCGTCGCCGGACGCGTGAATGCACGCACGCAGCCAGAAGATGTCACCTGCTTCCTCAACAATCTGGGGCTGGGCTATCAATTTGCCGCCGCCGGCTCCGTCATCTATCGGCGCGCCAAAGAACAGGGCGTCGGCCATGACCTGCCAACCGACTGGTTCACCCAGACCGTGCATCCATAAAGACAGAATATCCAAAACGCGCTCACCACAGGTACCCGATGAAAAAAATTCTTCTCGCCGCAATTCTCTCCGTCACGGCCGGCATCGGCCTTGCGCAAGCCCAGACATTCCCGAAAGAATTTTTGGGCGAATGGATTGCGCATAATGACGAAGAGCCGGTCACATGCGCGCCCGGCGCGATGGATCGCATGGAATCCGACACGATCATGAAAATCGAGCCGCGCTCGACCACGCAATGGGAATCGAGCTGTCGCCTGCAGGCTTTCAAAATGCAGAATACAGCCGGTTCCGTCCGCCTTCTCTGCCATGGCGAAGGCGAACGCTGGCAATTGAACCAGCTCTGGTCTGTCCGCAAGATCGGCGAGAAACCGGTGCTTTTGATCGCAACACCGAAAGACGGGTTTATTTCTGTCTTTCAAAAGTGCCAGTAATAAATTTCAGGCAGATTTCAGAACCGCGCGCCACAGAGCGAGCGTTTCTGAGCTGCGCGGATCGCGCGCCTCAGGGCGCGCTGCCGAATGCACCAGGTAGGAACGCGTGCGCGGATCGACCAGCAACATCTGGCCGCGCACGCCAAGCAGCGCGAAACTGCCCGAATCATCTGGAAAAACCCAGACTTGTTGGCCATAGCCGTAATAACGCCCCGTCGCCGATGCGCTGAAATGGGGATGAATGACACTGCGGAAAATTTGATCCGGAATAATTTCGCGCCCGCCCACACGGCCGCGATCGGCAAGCATGCGACCAAGGCGCGCTTAATCGCGCAAGACCGCATGAAAACCCGAATAACCGAGCTCGCAGCCGCTGGCATCGATCAGCCAACTCGCCGGTGCCTCCGCACCGATCGGACGCCAGATCCTGTCCTGGAAATAAGACGCCAGCGAGCGCCCAAGCGCCGCGCGCAGAACAAGCGCCAGAATGTAGGTTTCTGCTGATGCATAATACCAACGCGCACCCGGCGCAGCGATGCGCTGATTGAATGCACGCACGGCCGCCGCTCCGCCCGAAGTCATGCGTCCGAGCGTTGCACGCGATAGCTGCATGACGTCATCCCGGCCGTTATATTCCTCTCTGAATTGCACGCCCGAACTCATTGTCAGCAAATGGCGCAACGGCGTCTGCCCATAGGCCAGACCGCGCAGATCAGGCACATAGCGCTCGGCCGGATCATCGAGCGAGCGAATGCGCCGATCGCTCAGCGCCAGACCGCACATCAGCGCAACCAAGGTTTTGGCCATGGAAAAAGACGTGAAGCGATGCTGTTCTGTCGAGCCCCCTTTTTATGTACCAGTGATTTGTGGATTTACTAAGATGGTTTCAGGGACCGGCGGCCGCATGCCGAGGGCGTGATGAGGTCGGATATGATTGTATTGTTTGAGCCATTGATTGAT
>Ga0315905_10000165_pt1 | contig 72427 bp, 47 predicted proteins | sample LakEriMetagenome_5_FD_203522 | JGI IMG/M metagenome (GOLD analysis project Ga0315905, IMG submission 203522) | Freshwater fungal communities from buoy surface, Lake Erie, Ohio, United States - Buoy 4 MA121 | ecosystem: Environmental > Aquatic > Freshwater > Lake | place: USA: Lake Erie, Ohio...
TACCCGATATATCAACAGTACCGGCTATATCAGTATTACCAGTAGCATAATCTACAATAAATTTATCAACATTTATTACTAAATTTTTACTTAAATCTAATTGACCGGCTATCCCTGTATTACCTGTAGATGATGCAACAGTGAATTTATCACTATTTACTGCTACATTACCTGAAATATCAACAGTACCAGCAATATCAGTATTACCTGTACTAGCTTCAATTATAAATTTATCACTATTTACTGCTACATTACCTGAAATATCAACAGTTCCGGCTATATCAGTATTACCAGTAGCATAATCTACAATAAATTTATCAACATTTATTACTAAATTTTTACTTAAATCTAATTGGCCTGCTATCCCTGTATTACCTGTTGTAGCATCTACTACGAATTTATCACTATTTACTGCAACATTACCTGATATATCAATAGTACCAGCAACATTAGTATTACCTGTATCAGCATATATTATAAATTTATCATCAGCAACATAAAAGTTACCATCTGTATAAAGTTCTCCAGCTATTTCTGTAGTACCTGTCGCGGCATCTATATTAAATGTAGAAGCTCCATTAGGACCTACAAATAAGCTATTTATAACTGTCAGAGTACCTTCAGTTTTAGTATCACCATTAGTAGCATCAACGGTAAATTTATCAGTTGCAACATTAAAGTTACTTGAAATATCAAGAGTACCTTGGGCAGATACATTACCAGAAGGATCTATAACAAATTTATCAGTTAAAATTCTAAAGTTTTGTGAAAGATCAAAATTACCAGCAACGCCAAAATCTCCGTTAATATTCATACTAGAGCAAGTTAAACTTCCAGAAATATCAGCATTACCACCTACATTTAAATTACCAGAAATATCAGTATTACCACTAATATCTACATTATTAATGAAATGCGAATTTCCAGATACATCTAATTGATAATCACCATCTGGTGCTCCACCTATTAATACATGCCCATCATCTTCAATTAAAAAACAAATATTATCACCATCTAAAATTTTTAAAATTTGTTCGGCACCTGTTTGTTTAATAATAGCTGCTGGACCAGTACCGTCGTTTGTAATATCTAATCTTTCGGTATTTTGAACATCAGTATTTACAATAGTAGTAGTACCATTGACAGTAATATTACCTTCAATACGTGCATTACCTTTAACATGTAATTTAAAATTACTATCTGTGGAGCTAGTACCGATACCAACGTTGTTATTTGTTGAATCTACAAAAAAAGTATCATTGTCAACAAGTAAATCACCTGTTAAAGTTCCTTTTACTCCTGTAAAATTTCCACTACTATCAATTACCATTCCATAATCACCAGTTTTATATCCGGATGTAGCTTCAATAAATCCAGTAACATCTAAAGCTTCTGAAGGAGCAGAGTTAGAGATACCTACTTTATTATCAGTTTTTTTAATAAAAACCGCGGAAGCATTGTTGCCGCTTTGTAAAATTACGTTATTATCGGATTTGATAATAGCGTCGTATATTGTTGCATGAGTACTTAGCGTTGCGCCAACTCTATCAACACCAAATTCAAAATAATTAGGAACTGGAGGCATTATATAATATAGTAAAATATAATATTTTTTTTAATAATTAATAAAAATTATATATTTTATTTTACTAATTTATATATATTATTTTATTAATTTATATATAAAAAATTTACTAATTTATATATGTTATTTTACTATATTATATATTTTATTTTTGCTTAAATGTATATTTTATTTTTTAAAAATAATATAATTTATATAACTTGTATTTACTGGTATATTATTTAAAATAAATTCAATATTGTTTTCTGTAATATTTTTTATTTGAACTATTATATTTTCTAGTACTGAAGAAAATATATTTGCTGTAACAATTATATTAATTGTATTATAAGGATTATTAACTATTATTAAATTTGAATCTATTAATATTGAATTACCTATTATTGGTAAATTATTATATTTATTTGCAGTAATATTACCACATATATCGATATTATTAGGCATTACATCATTTATTAATTTCCCACTTGTTATTTTAGATGCATCTAAATCAGGAATTAAAGATGTTGATAATATTCCTGTTGTAATTTTTGAAGCATTTAGATCTGGGATTCTATCAGATGATAAAAAACCAGTTGATATTTTAGTTGCATTTAATAAAGGTATATATGCACTTGATGTTATTCTGCCATTTTCATCTATTATTTTTGTATTATTTATATAATATCCATTTGTACAATTTATATTACCTGAAACATCTAAATTATAATATGGGTTTGATTTACCAATACCTATATTTAAATTAGTATAATAACTATTATTATTTACATACCATAGTAAAGGATTTTGTGTAGATATATCTAATAATGTACCATTTTGATAAATTTGACCAGTGAAATTTAAATTACCTGTAATAAAAAGATTATTATTTATATTTGTATTATTATTATTTACTACTAATAAATCATTTACATTTATATTTTTATTTATATTTAAATTACCACAAATATCAACATCTTTAAAATATTTTGTATGACCTGTTATTTTTGTATTACCTTTTAATATTGTATTTCCAAATATATTTAATTTGTTATTAGTGTTTGTAATCTTACCACTTATTTTTATATTTTTTACTTTTTGTAAGCCATTTAATCCACTAATACCAAAAAAATTACCTTTATATAAAAAATTATAATATTTGTTAATATATTCTACATTATTAATTTTTAATATAAAATTATTATTTTTTATTTGTATAATTATTTTTTGCCAATTTTGATTACGAGTATAATTTATAGTAGAAATAATATTTGCTTTCTCTAAAAATTGTATAGTATCACTATCATCTATTAATAAACAATAACCATTTATTTCTTGTGTGTACGCTAAATATGAATTTAAATATTGCTGCTCATTATAAAAATAAAACCAAATACCTCGTCCTGTTGATATAAAATCCACTTCAAATATAAATTCTTCTAAAATATTATTATCTATGTATTCATTTAAATTAAATTCTAATATACTTTGAATACTACCTATTACATTTTCAGTTAATTTTATTTCATTATTTATATTATCATATACAAAATCATTACCTATCAAATGAGTTTTATAAAAAAAATCTCCTATATTATTCATATCAATTAAAACACCATTATTAATAATATTTCCAGTTAATAATAAATCATTTGATAAATCTATTTTATTTAATACATTTAATTTATTATTATCAGATATTATTGGACCATCTAATTGAATATACCCACTGCATTTCATATTTCCATCTATTGTTGTTTTTTTTAAAAATGATTCTCCAAATACTTGTAATTTTTTTGTACAATTATCATATTCAACATAACATTTTATATTTTTTACTTTTTGTGTTAAAGTGTTTGACGTAGTCCAACCACCTAAAGAAATATATTTACCTGGTTTTTCTGTAATAACAAATGTTAATTTATCTACATTATTAATTTTTAATATTACTGTATTATTATTGATTATTATTTTACAATTATGATAATTATTATTTATTAAATTACTTATGGAAATTTGATTTATTATTAAATCATTTTTGTATAATTGTAATAAATTTTCTAAAACATTTAAATATATTGTATAACCATTTAAATTTGTATTATAATTCATATCATCAATTGATATTGTATCATGTGATATAGAATTAAATAAAGATATTGTAAAACCATTGCCATTATTTAATGTTTTTGATGAATTTATATATAAATCAAATGAAAACTCTATATATCGTATATCAATATTGGGTAAATAATAATTTAAATCAAATTCTATAACTGTTTTTACTAAAGAATTATTTTCATTTGTAAAAGTTATAATTGAAGATTCATATTTATAAACATTATAATCATTTGTAAATACTTTAAATTTTATACTCGGATCATATATATCGGTCATCATAAATAAATAACCATTAAATCCTATATTTTTATTTATCATTATATTATCAATACGCATATTACCACTAATATCAACATCATATATAGGATTTACTATTCCAAAACTAATCTGTTTTGTCAAAGAATTTATTATAAATATGTCATTTACATTTAATGATTTATCAATAATCATATTACCTATATTATGCATATTCTCGTTAATTGTTACTGATTTTTTTATTGTCATGTTACCACTAATGTCTACATTTTCACCTATATTTAAATTTTTATTTATAATAACTGATTCATAAAATTTTGAATTTTTTAAAATATCTAGAGTACCTGCAATATTTACATTACCTGATGTGTATTCTACGTTAAATTTATCTATATTTATATTAAACGATTTTGATAAATCAATCTGTTTATTTACATTAATGTTATTATTATTAATATATATATTATCATTAATGTTATTTATTAATAATTTATTATTCACAGTTAAAATATTATCAATATAAGTATCTCCATTTATAGAATTAACATAAAATTTATTTGTATTTATATTAAAGTTGTCAAGTAATGATAAACTCCCTTCTGATATAATATTACCACTTATATCTACTATAAATTTTGTATTATTTAAAATAATTTTTTTTGCTATTTTTAATTCCCCTACCATTTGTACATCTCCTGAATTTTGAACTGTAAAATTATTAGCAATATTAAAATTAGAATTAAAATTAACGTTCCCTGAAATACCAAAATTGCCGTTTATATTTAAATTCCCTCCTATATTTGTATTATTTGATACATTTAAATTTCCATCTACTGTAACTGTTTTATTAATATTATCAGCAATTAAAAAATTATTTACATTTAAATTTTCATATATTTGCACTGATCCACTTATTTGCGTATCTCCTGAATTATGATCAACTGAAAATTTATTATTTATATTAAAATCATTTAATAATTTTAACACACCTTCTATTGTTGTATTACCTGAAACAGATTCTACTATAAATTTTGTATTTTTTATTTTTAAATCTCCTTCCATTTCAACTGTACCATTTGTATAAACTATAAATTTTGATTGCCCTACATTTAATATTCCTATAATTGCAACATTTTTTGATAACGTCGTGTCATCATAAACTAATAACGTACCTTTAGATATTACATCCCCTGTATTTGCAATTACTTTAAACATGTTATTATTAATAGTAAAATTTTTTGATATATCAAGAGTACCTTTAAATGTCGCATTTGTACTTGCATCAAATATTATTATATCATTCACTTTATAACCTTGTAATACATTAATAAACCCGTTTACTTCTAATTTATCATTCGGTTCATTTACTCCTATACCTAAACACCCAGAACTTGTTAAAATAGACATTAAATTATTATTTGTTTTAAATTCTACTATAGGATATGTTCCAATCATATTAACTGTTAAAGCTGTTTCAGTATCATGATTTGTTACAATAATCGCATCCGTAACTTGATTACCTGTATCAACTGTATATGTAGTACCTTTAATAAAAAAGTCTCCTTCTATTTTCATATCTCCTAATAAATGTAATTTATATGCTGGTGTTGTGGTACCTATACCTACATTATTATTTATATCAACAAATAAACCCGGATTACTATTACCTTTATTTTTTATAATAACATTATTAGGACCTGAAATTTTTAAAAGATCATTCTCTACTGTTAATGTCCTGTCACTTATCTTTTCTATTATGATTGCAACTAATCTTGCTAAAAATTTTTTAGATATACCACCAAAAGTTTCATTTGTATTTTGAATATAATTATTGTTCATAATATTATAATTTTATAAATAAATTAAATTAAATTAAATTTATTTATTTTAATTTATTATTGATTTGTCTATATCATTTTCTATAACACCTACTTTTAATAATAAAGTATTTTGAAACTTTTTATAATACGGATGTCTTATATAACTACAAGAACAACTATAATCTCTTATTAATTCACCATTACCATTTACTTTACATATACATTTTTTATTATTTGATATATGAGTATCTGTAAACATTTTATAACTATATGTATTATAATCTTTTCCTTCATTATCTGTTATATTAATTGATAATGATTTTATATTACCTAATTGTGAAAATCTATATATTTTATTTACTCCTTGTGTATTTGTATAAAAAAAATCACCATTAACATAATCTGGATATAATATTGAAAATGCATTACTTATTTCTACATTAGTTGCCATATCGTTAACATCTTTAATCTCGTCTATATTTAATAGTATAAATTTTTCATCTTCTAAACTTAAATTTATTAATTCAAATTCATATAATACAAATGTACTTGTGTTAATATTATATTGTAATTCATACACTTTATCTATTAGTTCAGGTAATGGTTTTGTTATTCCATATTTTATGTATCTTGTATTATCAATAATATAATCCTCAATTATATTATATTTTACTGTATTAAAAGTTAAACTATCATTTTTTTTCCAATTAGTATTTATTAATACAGATATATCTGTTATATTATTTGTTATATCTTTTCGAATATATGAATATTTTCTAGGCAATATTGCAGATTCTAATTTTATATATTTGATGTTTTCAAATGTTTTATATATATATGCATCTTTTGTTTGTGCTATTGGATTAAAATATACTTTATATTTAAATGGATTCGGATATTTTTCAATATCTCTATCTATACTTTCTATCATAATAGCGTATTCTACTAATATATCAATAGTTGTTTTATCTGATATATTATTATAAATTAATTTAGGTTTATTAAATTCATTATTATTTAAATAAGGATAACTAATATTATTATTAAAATTATCAAAAGAAGTTGTTATATCTTTTTTATTATCACATGTTGATATAAAATTATTATCTATATTCAAATAATTTATATTATTATTATTATTTGAATTAAAAATAAGCGGAGATATACTATTATTTTGATTATTTTTTATCATTATATATATATATATATATAATATATATATTATGTCTAAAAATACGTTTAAACCATCTAATGAACATTTAAAATGCGCTCCAAGTAAAACAATAGATGCAAAAAATAATACTTGTTTTACTACCGACCAATTAATTAAAATGGTTGAAAGTTATAATAAACATATTAAAAATGAAGATAAAAAAATTATTATAAATAAACAACAATTTCTAACTGATTCAGAATTAAAAAAATATTTATTATCAGAACTAATTAAAAAATTACCTAAAACTTGTAAAAGTCAAGAATGTTTATTAAAAGAAGATTTTGTTGTTCATTTAAAAGATTTTGATCTATTATATAATACTCTTAGACCATTGGGTCCTATAAAAAAAACTAAATGGTTAAGTTCTTCTGATATAAATCAAATTATAGTTCAATATACTTTAAAATATCCAGAATTTAAATTTTTTGGCGCTTTACCAATTGATTTTGAAGAAATTGAATTACCTATTAATTATAAAACAAATGTATTTTATAATACATTGTGTAATATGTATAAAAACAATATATATAAAATCGGGTTTGTATTAAATTTAGATAAACATAATGAATCTGGTTCTCATTGGGTTGCTTTATATACTAATTTAAAAGATAAACAAATATATTTTTTTGATTCTTATGGTTATAAACCAAAAACAGAAATTATTAAATTAATGTCTATTATAGCATACTGGATTAATTCTAATAATTGTGATAGTAAAAAAGAATATGATTTACAAGACTATTCTTTATATTTTAAAAATGGTATATGTAATAATTATCCTAATATTGATATAAAATATAATAATATTAGACATCAATTTAAAAATTCAGAATGTGGTGTTTATTCTGTTAATTTTATAATAAGATTATTATTAGATCATACTTTTAATGAAATTATTAATGAAAAAACATCAGATGATGATATTAACAGTTGTAGAAAAATTTATTTTAGATTTGAATAATTTTAGATATTATTTAACATAACTTCAAATTCTTTATGTTTATCTTTAAGAATATTTATTTCATTTAATATATTTTTTTCTTTATTTAATAATTCATTATATAATTTATTATTAAATTTATTTTCTAATTCTTGTATTCTATTTATATGATTATCATTTGTTGTTTCTAATTCTTGTATTCTATTTATATGATTATCATTTGTTGTTTCTAATTCTTGTATTCTATTTATATAATTATTGTTTGTTGTTTTAAATTCTTCTATTTTATTTACATGATTATTGTTTGTATTCTCTAATTCTTGTATTCTATTTATATGATTATCATTTGTTGTTTCTAATTCTTGTATTCTATTTATATGATTATCATTTGTTGTTTCTAATTCTTGTATTCTATTATTTAAAATATTTATATGATTACTAAATTCTTCTAATTTATTATTTAAAATATTATTACGATTACTAAATTCTTCTAATTTATTATTTAAAATATTATTACGATTACTAAATTCTTCTAATTTATTATTTAAAATATTATTACGATTACTAAATTCTTCTAATTTATTATTTAAAATATTATTACGATTACTAAATTCTTCTAATTTATTATTTAATGTATTTATATGATTATTGTATTCTTGTAATTTATTATTTTTTGTTATTTCTAATTCTTCTATTTTATTATTTAATGTATTTATATGATTATTATTTTCTTCATATTTTGTTGCAATTATTAATAAATCATTATTTTTTATAGTAATAGTATTTTCAAGTTCTTTAATTTTATTTATATATTCTTCTATATTTATATTTGTTGAATTATTTATTACTTGTTCTTTAATTTTATTTATTTCTGATTCAAAATAATTATGTTGTTGAACTAATAATTTTTGTATTTGTTCTTGTGTTATTTGTGATTGTTGTTGGACTGGTTGTTTCACTTGTTGCATTTGTGATTGTTGTTGGACTAGTTGATTCATTTGTTGTTGTTTCATTTGTTGTATTTGTGATTGTTGTTGGACTAGTTGATTCATTTGTTGTTGTTTCATTTGTTGTATTTGTGGCTGTTGATTATATGTTTGTTGTATTTGTGGTATTTGTTGCATTTGTGGTTGTACTTGTGACTGTTGATTATATGATGGTGTTTGTTGATTTTGTGGTTGATAATACATTTGTGTTTGTAATTGTTGTTGTGATTGTTCATTCATTATAGGAGATTTTATATTATTAATATTATTAATAGAATTATTTAATCTTTCTCTTTCTTTTTGTATTGATTGTAATTTTTGTTCTATTGGTATATCGTCTTCTTGAATATTATCTATATTTATTCCAGTATCAAATATATCTATATTATTTATATTATCATCATTATTAAATGCCATTGTATCAAAATTTTCATTTAAATCGTCATTATTATAATTAATATTATTTGTATTTCTATTATCATTTATATTATTGTTTGTATTATTGTTTGTATTATTGTTTGTATTATCTAAAGAAAAATCAGGCGTAGGAGGTCTATTATTAATATAATTTGGTATTTCTTTATTACGCATATTTTCTAATACTTTTAATCTATCATTATCATTAACATTATTCTTATTTCTTAAATCAAATTCTGGTCTATGAGACATAACAACATTGTTATTATTATTATTTCTTAAATCAAATTCTGGTCTATGAGATATATTGTTATTATTATTTCTTAAATCAAATTCTGGTCTATGAGATATATTGTTATTTTTATATTCGGATTTTTGAGATATTTTATTATTAATAACATAAGACATTTTATTAATAACTATATTGTTAAATTGATTCATAATTTGTTGTAAATTAGTTTTATTTATTCTATTCGTATCTACTTTTTCAAATGTGTTTTTCATAGTTTCGACTAAATTATCTGTTAAAAATGTTTTTTGATTATAATCTAAATTATTTAACTTATTTGTATTTATTATATTTTGATAAAGTTGTATAATATTATTTTTTGATAAAAAAATAGTCTTTAAATCATTCATTCTTATTATAATATTAATGTTTTTAAAACATATGATTAAACGTAAATATTATTTTATATTAAAATTTGTATTTATTCTCATCTTTTTTATAAAATATTAATATATATGGCTAATAATTATTTAAATAATTTTTTAAATAGAAAAAAATTTAATTTAGATTCTTTTTATAATAGTAGTTACAAACAAGATAGTTGTAAAAAAATATTAATACACCCCTATCTTAAAACATATATCAATCATATTGATATTAATATTGATTCTAATTATATAAATTATAATAATTTAGGAATTATAAATAAAATTAGTAATGATGATATAATATATAATATTATTGAAAATACAATTAATATTGATAGTAAAGATACAAGTTATAATAATAATATGTTTAATTTAAATGTTTATTTTAATTCATGTGATATAAATAATTTATCTATATCAAAATTGAATATAAAAAATATTAAATATATAGAAATAGTCAACATATTATTACCAATATATAATTTAATAAAAAATGAACTTATTAATAATGATGAAATAAATCAATATATAAATGATAATATACATATTTTAAATATCAATAATATATTCGATAAAGATAAATATATAAATAATATATATATTAATAATAATGATTGGGAAATTAATTATTCTAGTAATAATAAATATTATTCAATAGAAAAAAATAATAATATTTATAAAACATTTGAATATACTAAAATATTTTCAAATGTGTACAATGATAAAATAATATATTTAAAAATAACTCAATTTAATAATCATAATTTATTAACATCAAATGATAATTTAACTTATTTTATACCATTATGTTCAAATAAAATATTAAATAATAAAAAAAGATATAATAATAATATTAGAAATATTATTTTTAAAAATACAAATTTACCAATTATTAATAAATTAGAAATTAAATTTACTGATTATAATGATAATCAATTAAATATTAATAATTTAGATAATAATATTAATATAAAAACAAATAATAATTATATTCGAAATCCTAAAAATGATTTATGGCAAACTCATATAGTTATCAAAATAGGCACTATTGAACATTTTATTCATAAAAAGGTAGAATATTGATGACTTTGTTTGGCCATTCTGTACCAAAATATATTTTAATATCATTATAAAACAGATTATAATTTTGAATTGTAACAGAATTATCTATTAATGGTGTTCCTGATTCTGTCCAAGCTTTATTCATATTTGTTAGATTTTTAAGATCTGATAAAGTTGTTCCTTCGTTTATTTTGTATTCAAGTGTATCATTATTACTAATAAGTTGGATTACAACTTCCTTCATTTTTATTAATAATAATAAAATTAGTAAACTAAATAATAAAAAATTAAATTTTTATTATTTATAAAATTATATATACATAGAGCCAGACATATAACTATTAGAAGCTAAAAAAGTTATATGTCTGTCAATATAATACTTTTTATTGGTTTTTCAAAGCATTTATTAATATATTCAGTTGTACCATCTATAATAAGAGGTTTGCCTTTATAGCCAATATCTTCATATAAAAATATTTTATAACCAATACTTTTTATTGATTTCAAATTAACATCAAAATTTGCATAAGTAATTCGTTTTGTATCTTTTAATTTAAAAGATCCATATGTTATTCCATTTGTTAAAAATTCTCCTTTCAAATCACATTCTGAATAAAGTTCTGCTTTATTTGTTTTATCAGTTGTTTTTGGTATTATTTTTTTTATTACAATACTTTTTATTGGATTATTGAAGCATTCATTAATATATTTATCACTATCATTATATATTTGTTCACCTTTAAAATCAATATCTTCAAATAATGATACTGCATAACCTACACTTTTTATTGATTTAATATTAGTATTAGTATTAAACGTAAATTCTGTATTTTTAATTATTATAGGGTTTCCTTTAAAATTACATTCTGGATACAATTTTACATAATTAGTTTTAAATAAAACAAATAATATAATTAATATAATTAATATAATTAATATAATAAAGGCACCAATAATAATTTTAGTATTTTTTTTCATTATATTATATTAAGATATTTATTTTTATAATATAATATTAAGAAACTATATTATGAACACGATGTTTTAATCCATTAATCAATTCACTGTAAAATATTTTTTTAATTATTAATTCTTTTCGCTTACTAATTAATATATAAAATTCTCGAGTAGTATTTGAATACTCTTTATTTTTAATTAGTTCTTTTTGTTTAGCAATTATAGAATCTAATTTATTAATTAATTCTGTATTAATATTATTTTCAGCTTGTAACTTTTCTATATATCTGTTAATAAAATTAATTATATTTATTTTATTTAATTGTGTATGTTTCATGTATTTATTTTAGATCTTTGAAATTTTAAAAATAAAATTAGACATACTTTATTATAGTGTATTATTGTTTAAATATTTTAATACTTTTTATTGGTTTTTCAAAGCATTCTTTAATATATTCAGATTTAATATCTATAATTTGAGGTTCGCCTATAAAATCATACTCTTCGTATAAAAATAATTTACAGCCTTTACTTTTAATTGATTTGATATAAACATTTCCAAAAAGAGCTGTATTTTTTATATTAGTTAAAATTATTTTTTTAGGCATATCTTCTAAATCTTTAGATTCTTGAAAATTACATTCTGAATAAAATTCACCACTATTATTTGAAGTTAATATAATATATAATATAACACAAATAAAAACTATAATAATTATAATAATTACTATTGTTTTATTATTAGTTTGTGGCGGTGGTTGAGAATATAATTGATAATTAGAATACATTACAATAATATATATATTATATAATAATATATATATTATATAATATTATATTTTTTTATAAAATTATTTTGTTTAGGATATGCGTTTTATAAAATAATTTTACAATATTTTCTATTTCTGCTTCATAACTAAGTACATTGTTTTATCTATATATAATACTAAAACTAGGATTAGAGTATGATAACTACTACTTCCTTAAGTATTTTTATGACAAGTTCTAATATCAGTTCTATATCCTGGTGCACAAGGTCCATATACTACAGGTACTTTAGATACTTCATATGCATGAGCACCTAAAGTACAACTACAAGTAGTAGACTTAAATTTATTAGACCAATGGTTTCGCCACTCAACAGGACACTTGTCATCATTACACGTATTGAATAAAGTATTACAACAACCTTTATCTTTAGTCAATTCATCTCTATTACATTTTGTATCTTTTCTTTCATAACCTTCTCTACAATTTTCATAACAAAAATCTTCACCTGCAATTATAGAATATCCTGAAGGACATATTACATCTCTATTATATGTAAGACTAGCACCAGAACCAGGATCAGAACTAGAGCCAGTACCTGTACCAGTACCTGTACCAGTACCTGTACCAGTACCTGTACCAGTACCTGTACCAGTACCTGTACCTGTACCTGTACCTGTACCAGTGCCAGTACCAGTACCTGTACCAGTATTAGTTGGTGTAGTAGAACTATTATTCATTAATAATACCACAATAATTGCTAAAACTATAATAATAATTATAATAATTACTATTGTTTTATTATTAGTTTGTGGCGGTGGTTGAGAATATAATTGATAATTAGAATACATTACAATAATATATATATTATTATTATTTTTATAAAAATAATAATATATAATATTATATTTTTTTATAAAATTATTTTGTTTACGATATACGTTTTATAAAATAATTTTACAATATTTTCTATCTCTGCTTCATAACTAAGTACATTGTTTTATCTAGTATATAAATTTTTAAAATCAATGCTTATTATATATATTATAATAAAAGAAACAATTACTCATTATATATTATTAATTTTTAATTAATAAAGTTATAAACTTTTGCTGTACTAGCAGTAGATGAACTAGTAGATGAACTAACAGAAGTAGTACTCGAATAAGTCTTTTTTTGGTTTTAATACTTTATTTAAATATTATCTTGAACATTTTATTCATAAAAAGGTAGAATATTGATGACTTTGTTTGGCCATTCTGTACCAAAATATATTTTAATATCATTATAAAACAGATTATAATTTTGAATTGTAACAGAATTCTTCGTTAATGGTGTTCCTGATTCTGTCCAAGCTTTATCCATATTTGTTAGATTTTTTAGATCTGATAAAGTTGTTCCTTCGTTTATTTTGTATTCAAGTGTATTATTATTACTAATAAGTTGGATTACAACTTCCTTCATTTTTAATATTAATAACAAAAAATGAAAATACTAATATAAAAAAAATTCAATTTTTTTTTATCATATATCTTTATAAATATTATTAAAAAACTAGTAAAAGTTATAGGAGAAATACTTTATTAATATTATTCAATATTAATAAAGTAGACTGTGAATACGATTTTTTAATCCATTAATTAATTCACTGTAAAATATTTTTTTGATTATTAATTCTTTTCGTTTAGTAATTAATATATAAAATTCTGAAGAATACTCTTTATTTTTAATTACTTCTTTTTGTTTAGCAATTATAGAATCTAATTTATTAATTAATTCTGTATTAGTAATATTATCAGCTTGAATTTTTTCTATATATCTGTTAATAATATTAATTATTTTTGTTGTATTTTTTGATTGTGAAGTTTGTATGTGATTCATGTATTAATTTTATATAAAATACTTTCAAATGTTTAACAATTAAAAAAATCAATTTTTTATTTTATTGCTATATATAATTTAAGAAAAAATTAATAAGCATTATTTCTTTATTATGTTTATATTGTATTAGGAATTATAAAAAAAATTGATTTTTTTAAATATTAACATATTCATTAATTTTTATCTTTAACACAAACAGTAACCAGACTCAGACCTAGACTCTAAAACAGACATAGACCTATACTCAAACCAGAACAAGACCAGGAACACTAGAATAAGCAAAAAACAGTATCATGGATACAAAGAAAGAAAAATTCCAAGGAGAAGAATTCCAGGAAAAAGAACTCTCGCAATTTGAACAGTTACTCTTTCACCTAATCAAACATCTCAACGGTAAGCTTATTGATCAATTTAAGAAGAAGATGAATGCTGATATTAAGGATCAGCTCAAGAAGGAGCAGAAGATGAATGCTGATATTAAGGATCAGCTCAAGAAGGAGCAGAAGGTGAATGCTGATATTAAGGATCAGCTCAAGAAACAAAATGAGCTGCTAGAATGGTTTTATAATAACCAAGAAGAACAAGAAAGATTGCAAGTAGAATACACTCGTATAATCAATACTCACAATCAGTTAGTTGTTGCTCATGAAAACCTAACTAGAAACCACGAGCTGTTAGCTTCTGAGCATGATAAATTGCTGAGAGAACATAAGTAGTTTTCCGACAGTATTGTTCATTTATGTTCTCTCAGTAGATCATCAGTAGTTTTCCGACAGTATTGTTCATTTATGTATTTTTTTTATAGTAAATTATTTAAACCATCATTTAAATAAAAAAATATTTAATTTTTAATCAATAAAATTATAAACTTTTGACGAACTGGTAGTAGATGAGCTAGTAGAAGAACTAACAGAAGTAGTACTGGAATATGTCTTTTTAGGTTTTAATACTTTATTTAAATAGTTCTGTTTTTCTACTTCGTTATTTCTATATAATTCTACTCTATCCCAAAATGCTTGAAATTTTGGTAAATTAATATTAAACCATTCTTTATCTCTTTTAATTTTTAAATTATGCGACATTTCTAGTTTCCAATACAATACTTTATCAAAATAATAATTATCAACAAGTTCAGGATAATGTTTTTGATAATTATCAATCATATATTTTATCCATTTATTATAATCATCACTTGACATATCAAGATGCGGTGGATAAATATATTTACTGTACCATTCTAATTTTTCATATTTTTCTAATACATGATTTTTTGGTAAAAATTGTAAAATGATTCCTCGTTTAAAATTATTAGAAAATACTATATTTTCATCTTGATTTTCTTTATAATTATTCAAAAAATTATCATTAATTTCTTCAAAACTATCATATTCTTTAATATTACATTGCCAAAAATCACAAAATTCTAAATCACAACATTCTAATTGTAATTGTACTTGTACCCAATAATAATGTGGACAGATTCCTCCATCTTCTATACCAGTCGTTTGTATTTCTCTAGAAAATGGACATTTTATTTCTAACATGGTTCTAAATATAGGTGAAAATTTACCATCTAATGTTATATTTGTACAAATACCATCTGGACTTGCTCCTAAAAATGGTATTTGTTTACGAATATCTGATTGTTGATGTGGTATCAAACCAAATTCTCCAACTTTAACATTATATACATGTTCATAAATCATTGTTGCTATTTTTTCATATTTCTTACCATGATGAACAAATTTATTTTCTCCAAATTTTTCTCCATGACCTATTTTATCAAGTAAAACTTTATCTGGTTTTTCATACTTATTTTCTCCTAATACACATGCTCCGCTACTAGCAGTTATCATATCATTTCTTAATGCAAACCATTCAGGAGATCTTTGTACAGGTTGAGGAATATTAGCTAAATAATTGTATTTATCATATGCATATTTATACTCTTCTGGTATTTCTATGTTATGCATATAATGATTATAAAAATTATCTCTCTCTTCACAGGTAATAAACTCTGGAATATTAAAATTAGTAATTTTATCTGCTACATAAATTGGTTTAATAAAATCTTTTATTATAGTAAGCAAAAAATCTTTATTATATTTAATATTTTGATTTTTTATTGTTATATTTTCTAATATATAATTAATTAATTCATCATAATTAGTAATGATATTGTTCTTTTCATAATCTTTACAAAGATCAAATATTAATTTCTTTATTTGTTCCATTCTTTTTAATATTAGTATAATATTTATGTTTTTATACAATTTAAATAATTTGCAATTTTAATTGCAAATTAAAATTGCAAATTATTTATAAAAAAAGTTTTAATTAATTTTTTATAATTCCTTTACCACATTCTTTTCTACATATCGGACATTTATAACTATATTCTAATAAATATTTATCAATACAATCTTTATGAAAAAAATGACTACAATTTAATTGTTTAACTATATTATCTTGGTCAATTTCATCTTGACATATTGAACATATATTTTGTTCTGTTGATATTTCTGAATATTTTTTTTCAGAAATATTATTTAAATCATTTTGATTTAATACCATTGTTACATCTTCTAAATTATTATTAACATGATTATTAATATTATTAATATAATAATTTATAATTTCTATAAATCTATTATTATTTTCATATATATTTATATATATATTTTCATTTATATATATATTTTCATTTTCATTATCTACATTTTCATTATCTACATTTTCATTATCTACATTTTCATTTTCATTTTCATTTTCATTTTCATTTTCATTTTCATTTTCATTTTCATTTTCATTTTCATTTTCATTATCTACATTTTCATTATCTACATTTTCATTATCTACATTTTCATTTTCATTTTCATTTTCATTTTCATTTACATTTACATTTACATTTACATTTACATTAATTACTTCATTATAAATTACAATATTATTAAATACTTCATCGATAATATTAATATGCTCTATATATTCTAAAAAATAAAAAGCTTTAATATGATTTTTTATAATATTAACATTTAAAAAATATCTTGAAAATAATAGAAAAAATATTTCTTTTATTTTTTCTTTTTCATCTTCTATATTAACAAAATTATCATATATTGAATATATATCTTGTAAATAATTTTGATTAATATTATCCCAATCTATTATATCCATATATTTATAAATATAGATATAAATATATTTATAAATATTTTTTTCAATTTTTTATAATTATAATAAATTTTACAATAAAATATATTAAACTTATAAATATTAATGTTATTCCTAAATAATATAATCTTCCGTCATGAACATTTGATAAATAGTTAAAAAAATCTATGATTATACTATCTAAATATTTTATATTAAAATTTATTAATGAAATTTTATTATAATTATTATTATAATTATTATTACTATTTAATAGTTCTTTTTCAAATCTTTCTTTTTCAAGTCTTTCCTTTTCAATTCTTTCCTTTTCAAGTCTTTCATTTACAAGTCTTTCATTTACAAGTCTTTCCTTTTCAAGTCTTTCATTTACAAGTCTTTCATTTACAAGTCTTTCTTGTTCTATTTTATTTTTAGAAATATAATCTTTTATAATATTAATTAAATCCATAATAATATTAATTATATTATAAAAAAATTGATATTTAAAAGATTAAATATATTATATATTAATATATTTAAAAATGCTTCAAATGAAATGTCCTACTTGTGGAACTTTATTAGGTGATATACAATTAATTCATGAAGAAGAGATTAAAAAAATAGACGAAAGTAAAATATCAGATGATGAGAAAAATAGTAAAAAAAAAAAATTAATTGATATGTATGGTATTGATAGATATTGTTGTAGAACTAGAATTTTAGGATATTGTGATATTGTAAATACTATTATTTAATAATATTGTGATATTATGAATACTGTTATTTAATAATATAGTTATTTATTTAATTTTTTTATTTCTTTTTTTAAAGATTTAATAATTTGATGTTTTTCATTAATAACTTTATTATATTCTTCTTTAATTTCTTCAATATTCATTTTTTTAAAAAAAGTTGTATTATCTATTTGTACTGACCATGAAATAGTATTATTTGTCAATATAATATATTTATCACAATTATCTTTATTTTTTAAAAATCCCCCAAATCTAAATTTTCTTTCTATATTACCTTTTTTATCAGTAGTAGTAATAAAATATCTTATATGTGCTCCTAATGGAACTTTAGAAATATCTTCACATTCTATATAATCATTTAATGCATCTTCAATCTCACTCTCGGTTATTTTATCTTGAATAGTATGTTTAGGTCTCGTATATTTTTTATCATTTACAATTGATATTGTTTTTTTATTAATTTCCATTATAAATATAAATATATTATATATATATTTATTTTTTAACTATTTTAATTTCTATTTCATTATTTGCAATCATTTTCATATATTTATTAAAACTAATTTTATTATTTTTTTCTTTATAAAATATAAAATTAGTTTTTAAATATAATTTCCATGGAGCACTACCCATAATTAATAAATAACTGTTTCTTTTATTGTTAATTATTTCTAATAATGTCCCAGCAATTTTAATTTCTTCATTTAAGTTAATATATTTAATATGCGACCCTTTAGGAACTATGTCAATATTGTTATTATGTATTATTGTATAATCTTTAAATTCTGTTTTATAAGGTTCTTTTGACAAAATTTCTTGAATTATTTTAAAAAACATATTTAAAACTATATTAATAATATAAAATATTTAAATATGTTTGATTGGAACATTAATGATGAATATAATATTGAAATTATAAATGCTGAAAAAAAAGGTTTTGAAGAATATAATAAAATAAATCAAAATAATATTATTAATAGTTCTTTAAATTTAGATAAAAAATCTTCTGAAAAAATAGAAATTAATACCGAAGAAATTATAAAATTAAATTATAAAAATAATAATCCATTAGAAATTATTTCAATGCAAATTAAAATAATTTCATTTTTAATTAATTATTATAAAATGTGTAAATTAGATGATATTAATATTTATATAAAATATTTATCTTGGATATATAAAACATCAGAATATTTATGTAATTTAATAAAACAACCAGTTAATAAAAATAAAACAAATTTATTAATGAGAAGTTCTTACAAATTTTGTAATAAAAATTGCGATTGTATGTCACAGTATGGATTTCTTTTTAATAAAAAATCAAAAAATTGTATTAATGATCATTATGTACATAATAAAATTGTAAGCGATATTGATAATTTATTAAATTATATAAAAAATAATAATAATAATAATTTAGTATTAGACGTTGAATTAAGAAAAGGTTTAGAAACATTAAATTATGTTATTAATCATATGTATCAAGAATTATCTAGTTTTATGTTATATTTAAATAATAATAAAACAAAATATAACATATATGATTTTTATAAATATATTGGCAAGCGTTAATTATTTAATAATTCAATATATTTATTAATCTCTTGTATTGTATTTAAATATCCTTCATTATCCATTTTTTCAAATATAGGATATATATCTTTGAAAAGTTCTGGTATATCTTCTTCTTCTCTAATATTATCTTTTATTTCTTGTTTAAACAAACAATATAATTTTTTATCTGCTTCAAATTTTTTCTTAATCGAATCCCATTTTTCTTGTTCTTGTTTTAATTTTAATTTTTTATTATCTATTTTTATTTTTTCTTCAATATATTTTTCTTCTTTATTAATATAATCTTCTTTTAAATCTTGTAATTTTAAAACCTCATGATCTTTTAATTTTTCTAATAAATTAATTCTTTCTTTTAAATCATCTATATTTACATCATTATTATCATTATTAATTTCTGTTTCATTTGGAATAAAAATATTTATTTCTGATAATTCTTCGTCATCATCATCTACATTATCTTTGTCATATGTTATTAATTTTAATTTTGAATTTATATAAAATATATCTTTTATAATATTATTTTTATATTTATATATTTTTATATTATTAATTATATTATAATTTGTTTTTTTTCTTAAATATGTATTTAAAAAAATGATATAATCATAAGCATCATTTAAATTTTTATAAACTCCTAATATATCATTATTATCTTTAATAATATAACTAATCATTAATATAATAAAAGTAATTTTATTATTTTTAGATTTTTACCATATTAAATATATTTAAAAAATATATTATTATTAATAATATTGTATAAATGGGATTAAATAATTTTCCACCTTGGTATATAAAAAAAGACAAAAATAAAGATAATAATAAAGAAAAAAATAAAGATGATAATAAAAATAAAGATGATAAAAAAGACAAAAATAAAGACAAAAATAAAGATCATAATAAAGACAAAAATAAAGACAATATGTTTTTAAATTTATTAAATGAAATAGAAAAAATAGATAATACTGAAAAAAAAGAAAAAGATAAAACTATAAAAAAAATTCATATTGCTCAAATTTCTTCAGATATGTTATTTAATCAAATATTTGGATTACAATCCTTGCAAGGATTACAAGGATTACAAGGATTACAATCCTTGCAAGGATTGCAAAAAACAAATAATAAAACAAAAACAGATATTGTTTTACCTAAAGATAATTTTGAAATTATACCAGATAAGATATATGATGAAATTAAAATTAAAATTAATACAATTCAAGATTTAATTAATCTTGGTAAAATGTACAAAGAAAATCATAATTATGCAATTAATTTAAAACGTTTATATAATTTAATTCCTACATTAGAAAAATTAGAGAATGTTGTAGGAATGGAAAATGTTAAAAAAACTATTATTAATCAAATTGTATATTTTTTATCTGGTTTAGATGTAAATGATGATATGTTACATACTGTTATAACCGGTCCTCCTGGTGTTGGTAAAACATTATTAGGTACTATTATTGGTGAAATATATTATAATTTAGGAATTGTGAAAGGTAATGGAAAACGTTATATTGATCCTATTACTAAAGAAGAAAAAAATTATATATTCAAAATAGCTAAAAGATCTGATTTAATAGGAGAATATTTAGGGCATACTGCTATAAAAACACAAAAAGTTATCGAAGAATGTGAAGGAGGAGTATTATTTATAGATGAAGCTTATTCATTAGGCAATGAAGATAAAAAAGATATTTATTCTAAAGAATGTATAGATACATTAAATCAAAATTTAACAGAAAAAAAAACACAATTTATTTGTATTATAGCAGGTTATCCACAAGATCTTGATAAATGTTTTTTTTCTGTTAACGATGGTCTTAAAAGACGCTTTCCATTTAAATATAATATTGATAAATATACACCAACAGAATTAACACATATATTAATGTTAATGATTAAAAAAAAGAATTGGAAATTAGATAATAAAATATCTTTTGATCAAATTGTTGAATTTATGAAAATAAATTATGATAAATTCCCTAATTATGGAGGAGATATTGAAACATTATTTTTTAATATTAGAATTGCTCATTCTTTACGTACTATTGGTAATTTACCATCTGTTAAAAAATATTTATCCATAGATGATATTAGCGAAGGATTAAATATTTATAATAAGAGTCAAAAAATAGATGACAAAGTTCACATGGATATATATTTATAAAAAATTGAATTTTAAACATTTAAAGAAATAATATATTATTTATTATAAAATATGGAAGTAATTAATTCTATTTCAAATATTAAATCTGAATCAGATTTTACAAGCAATGAAGAATATAAAAAATATTTATTCGAAAATTATAGATTAATTCTTAATGAGTTAAGTGTTTTAAAAGAAAAAATAGATGATTATAAAAAAATTCAAGTAGAACTATTAAAAGGTATTAATGATACTTCTGAAGATACCAATAATCATAATATCATGATTAATGATAATATATCAGAAGATATTGAAATTTCTGAATTATCTGAACAAACTAAAGATAAATCTAAGATTAAGAAAAATACTAAGAAATCAGAATCGGTTGCAGATACAGAAGTAGTAGAAGATAAACCTAAGGCCAAGAAAACTACTAAGAAATCTGAATCAGTTGATGAAGCTATAGTTGTAGATTCAGAAGTAGTAGAAGATAAACCTAAGACTAAGAAATCTACTAAGAAATCGGATACAGTTACAATTGATGCAGATACAGTTGTAACTACTGCTGAAGAAGTAGTAGATAAACCTAAGGCTAAGAAATCTACTAAGAAATCGGATTCAGTTTCAACTGAAGCAGTTTCAGTTGTAACTGAAGAAGAAGTAGTAGATAAACCTAAGGCTAAGAAATCTACTAAGAAATCAGATTCAGTTTCAACTGAAGAAGAAGTAGTAGATAAACCTAAAAAAAAATCTAATTCAGTTACAGAAAAATCATCAAAGAAATCAACTAAGAAATCTGATTCAGTATAATATTTAGTTTATTAATAAATTAATTTATTCTAAAAAAATAAGTTTATACAAATTTTATTTATTAATAAATAAAATTAATAATCTATATTATGTATATCGTAATTTTAATATATTATGAGAAATTAATTTATTAATTCTTTTATCATATAATATTGATATTCAATATAATTTAATTTCTCATAATATTGTTTATTACCTTCAGCAGCAATAACTGCTATTTTAGTATATTTATTTTTCTTAGCTATATTCTCTGCATAATTAATTAACTTTTTACCAATACCTTTATGTTGTACATGTTTAGGATCTTTACTGACTTGTGTTAGCATACCATAAACTCTTACTTCTCTTAATAAAGCACAATCATTTAATTCTTCAATAGGTTTATTTTTACCATCATCTAAACGCAATCTAGTATAACCATATATAGTTTTACAATCGTCAGATTCTGCACTGATAAAATATTCAATTCCATTACTTGCTTTATAATTACGTACAACAATTATATAGTCACCATTCCAAGAAATATTTTTAACTTCTCTATTTCTTATTTCCATACTATAAATATCATTATCATTTAAATATTTTATTAGCTGTTGTCTCATATTAGTATTATCTGAACCAGTATTTTCATTATAAATATAATCATTAGGGATATCTCTAATAATTCTATTAGCTCGAACAAAAGGAAATATATTAGTTAAAGTTTTAATTAATATATCAAATAAATATTTTTCTTCATAAGGTTTATATGTACCATCTTTATACCATTCTTCTATTCTAGTCCATGGAGTAATTGCTGTTGGATAAATTTTATATTGATCTGTGATTAATTCAGGTGAAACTAAATCATAAGTTTCATGAATTTCTTCAATTCCTTTATCACCAAATATATTAAACCAAGAAGATTTATATTTAATAGTTTTATTAACTGGAGATTTTAAACCAAATAATATATTAATAAACATATTTTCATCTTTTTCTGGTGTTGAAAACGGTAAATTAGGCATCCAATGACTATCTATTTTAAAACACGATTGTTTTAATAATTCAATTGCTTTAATTGTTTTATCCATTGAACATTTCCTATTTAATTTATTTAAAACTTCATCATCAATATGTTGTATCCCTAGCTGTACTCTTGTAATTCCAAAATATCTTAATAATTTAATTTCTTCATTATTAATTGTATCTGGTCTCGTTTCTACTGTCATCACAACAATACGAGAGAATGCGGTTTGATTAATTTTCTTTTCTTCTTCTAAAGTTAGTCGCTCGCGTCTATCATTATCCCAATATGTATTAGCTGCATAATAAACATCACGACAAAATTCTTTTCTATATTTAACTGGGTACGATGTCCACGTACCACCGCTGATAATTAATTCTATTTTTTCAGAGAATCCATGTCCTGTCATATATAAACTACGCATTCTGTCCCATATTTGAGCTGTACAATCAAAATTATTTTTCTCAGCTCTCAATACTGCTGGTTCACCTTTAACATATGATTTAGGCATATTAGGTTCGGATGGACAAAAATGACAGTTCCAATTACAACTGAATTGTTGTTTAATTTTTTTACCTTCTTCATCTATATATTCCGGATATGGTGATGTAAAAATAGTAATAGATACAACTCCAGACCAAGATTTACAAGGTTTTATTTGAATTGTTTGTCTTATAATATCTTCATTATTAATTAATTCTTCTGATATTAATTTTTGTTTTTTTAATTCTAAATAAATATGAAATAAAAATGAATTTTTATTATTAAATTTATATTTTTTTTTTAATACTAGGAACTCATTTTCTTTTAATTTTTCTTTAGATTCTAATATCTCTTCGACTAATGGTTTAAAAGTAATTAAATCATTATCCGTTGGTGTTGGAAATGTTTTATTAATAATATTATTAAATTTTTTATTTAGTTCTTCAATATCTATTTCTCTCATGTTATTATAAATTTTAATACTATTATTAATAATAATATTAAAATTCAATATTTTTTAATAATGATTTCTTATTGTATTAAATAAGTATATTAATTGTATTGTTTCATTTGCATTATCTAGTAATTCATAATCTATTTTACTTATAATTAATATAATTTTTCTTTTATTTACATCTGTTATATTTGGGTCTTGTATTATTTTTTCAAATATATTATTTAATAATGTAATTGATGAATACCCTTGATTTATAATTTCATGTACTAATTTAAATAATCTATAATGATCTGTTTTTTTATCTATTATTATATTCCATATATTATCTACTTGTGTTATTGATATCTGCCCTGATATATCAATTATTAATTCTGAATCAATAATATTATTTATATATGACGCGCGTTGTAATAAATTTATAACTTTACGTAAATCACCCTTTGTTATTTTATATAATGTTTCTAATACATCTTTATTAATTGTAATATTTTCTTTTTTTGAAATATTATTTAAAATTTCATTTATTGATACTGTAGATATAGTTTGAAATCTAAATTTAGCACACCTTGAAGTCAAAGGTTCTATAATTTTTGTAACATAATTACATATCAATATAAATCTAGTACTGTGTGTAAATAATTCTATAATTCGTCTAAGAGCAAATTGCGAATCATTAGTCATTGCATCAGCCTCATCTAATATTATTAATTTGAACGTTGGTATATTATTATCTTCTATTGTATTAATAGCTGAATTAGCAAAATTTTTTATTTTATCTCTTACTACTTTAATCCCACTCTCGTCAGATGCATTTAATTCTATTACACGTTCTTTAAAAAGTTTATCATTCCTTTCATAATATGTCCATTTGTCTTCGCCTTTCTTTCTAGGTAAATAATATAACTGTTTTGCTAATGCTATTGCTGTTGAAGTTTTCCCTGTTCCAGGAGGACCATAAAATAACATATGTGTTAAATTTTTTTTAATTATAGCTTGTTCTAATAACAATTTTATCTCATTCTGTTGAACAATTTGACTTATTTTTTTAGGTCTATATGTTTCAACCCATAAATTCGTTTTATTATCATTCATTTATTATGTTATATTATTTATTTATTCTTTATATTTTATATTATTTATTTTCAATTATTTTTTTGTATTATTAAAGCTATAAAATAAATTGTGATAATATAATAAACAATTATTCTTATAAATATTAAATTAAATTCACTTAAACCAAATATATATTTTGGTTTATATAACTGTTCTAATTCATCTTCATCTTCATTTGAAAAAACTATTTTGTATATTTTTGAAGTGTTTTTATTATCATTATTATCATTATTTTTCATATGCATATTATGCATTATAAGCATATTATTTATTTGTGGAGTTCTACATACAATTGAATTATATTTAACTGGAAATATAAATCCAATTGAATTATTAATAAGTAATAAAAAAGATAATATATATTTTGATTTTATCATTATCATTATATTATAATTATATATTTATATTATTATAAAAAATTGAAATAAAAACATTTAAAAATACGTAAAGTATTTATTATAATATTTATGTCCGAAATTGATTTTAAATCTTTAACTGATAATGAACTTATTACTTATTGTAAAGAAAATAATATTTGTTATTTAAATAAACAAAAAAAATCATATGCGCGTAAAACTTTATTATCAAATATTATTAATAAAATTAGTAATAATCAAATTGAAACTAATATTGATATTGATATTGATATTGATATTGATGCAAAATTAAATAATATTATTAAATCTTGTCACGATAAGTTATATAAAGCTAGTATTACAGGTTTTAAAGCATTAAATGATATTATGAATATTTTTATCTTAGTTTTACTTGAATATGTATTTAAATCTAATCCTCAAAAATTAGAAGAATTAATTAAAATTCACAATTTAAAATCTAAATTAAATGATATTGAAATAGAAGAATATAAAACTTATTTGTTAGATATTAATAAATTTATTAATAAATTTGATGAAAAATGTGATTTTACTAGTATTTGGCGTAATTATATTTTATTTCTTGCTTCTTTATTCCCATCATTATATGATAAAGATGATACTAAATTTAATTGTAAAGAAGAAAGAATAATCACAGATGTCTTTAAAACAATTGCTTCTTTATCTAATGATATTAATGATAAATTTATTGATGATTTAGCTATTAAACATGGTAATATTTATGAATATTTTATTGGTTATTGTGGTAAATCAGAAAATAGTAAAGCATTTGGACAATTTTTTACACCTAAACCATTTATCAATGCAATTCTAAATGATTGTGGTTTTAAAGATATGATTAATAATTTAAAAATTACAAATCCTACATTATATGATCCAGCTATGGGTAGTGGTGGTTTATTAGGTTTAACTTATATTACATGTAAGGATAAAATAAATCCAAATGATATTTATGGTTGTGAAATTGAAAAAGATACAATGAGATATGGCGAAAGTTCTATTTTAATTACAACAAAGATTTTTAATAATAATTTAATTCGATGTAATACATTAGATAGGAATCAAAATCCTTATTTAAGAGATAATAAGAAGTTTGATATTATAATTAGTAATCCTCCATTTGGTACAAAAACTAATTATAAAGATTTAATACCAGATGAAGAAATACATAATAAAAAATATATAGATGATATTTATCCAATTCAAACAAATGGAGAAAAAATATTTATTCAAAATATTATTCATTTGTTAGCTGATAGAGGTATTTGTGCATTAATTTTACCTGATGGAGAATTAATGACAAAAAATGATACAAATAAATTAGTAAGAAAATTTATTATAGATAACTGTAAAATTATTAAAATAGTTGAAGTAGATAAAGGAATTTTTAAACATACCAATATTAAAACAAAAGTTTTAATTTTAAAAAAAGAAAAAACACCAGATTATAATTATGAAATTGATTATTTAAATATTAATAAAAAATATGAAGTTAAATTAATTCAAAAATTTAAATTAAATGAAGATTATCATTTATCAATTAAAACTAATTATGAAGATTTAATTATTAATAATAAAGATATTGAAATAAAAACTTTAGGGGAAGTATGTGACATTGATTATGGAACACGAATTGTTAAAAATAATAATATAGAGGGTGAATTTCCTGTTTATGGTAGCGGTAGAGCAACTTTTACAACAAATACGTATAACCGTGAAGGATATAACATTTTAATTGGTAGATTTGCATTATCCGAAGAATGTGTTAGATTTATAAAAAATAAAATATTTTTAAATGATAGTGGTTTAACAGTTAAACCAAAAACAGATATTATATTACATAAATATATTGGTTATTATTTATTGCATAATCAAAGTATCATATATAATTGTGCAAGAGGATCTGCACAGAAAAATTTAGATATTAATGAATTTAAAAATATTAAAATTCCAATTCCTTCATTAGAAATACAAGAAAGACTTATTAAAGAAATTGAAGATATTGATATTTTAATTAATCTAAGAAAAAATGCAAATGAAAATTTAAAAAAAGAAAAAGAATATTTAAAAAAAATGATTAATAATAAAATAATTAATAGTAATATTAATGAATTTGGTGAAATATTTGACTTAATTAAAGGAACTATACAAAGTTCTAAAGTTGAAGAAGATATTACAAGTGATATCTTCTTTATTAGTAAATCAGAAATTACAGATGAAACAAGAAAAATTAAATATAAATATTATAATACTAATGCATTATATATAGCTTATGCATTTAATGGTAATGGAAAATGTCCAATTAGATATTATGAAAATAAAAGTATTCATAGTGATTTATTATATCATATTAAACCAAAAAAAGATTTAATAGATAAAATTAATATTATATATATATATTATTATTTATTAAATAAAAAAGAATATATTGAAGAAAAATATCAAAAAGGTTTAGCACAAAAACATTTAGATGTAGAAAATTTTAATAAATTTAAAATATATATTCCATCTTTAGAAATTCAAGAACAATTTATTAAAGATATAGAAGAATTAAATATTAAATTTGATAAATTAAAAGAAGATAATGATTATATAATTAATAATTTTGAAGAATATAAAAAAGAATTATTCAAATTCTAATCACAAAAATAATCACTTCTATTACCACCATAAAAATTCCATAAAGAACAATCTTTAGGTATTTTATCTGTTAATGAATAAATATAATTCATTTTATCTTCATCTCTATAAAATTTATTTATAATATCTTTATTATCATTTATAATATTAATAATTTCTTCTTTTGATATATAAGGATTTTCTTTTGGTCTATAAGTATCATAAAATGTAAATGTTGGAAAACGCTCGTAAATATTATTAGGTAAATTTAAATATTTATGTCTATTTTTATATTTCATATAATCAAAATTATTATGAATATTTTTTCTTTTTAATTGTGTTATCAATCCTCTAACTGTCCATTTATGATTTTTACATATATTTAATAAAATAGTGTTGATAATTTTACATTTTTCATCATAATTATCTTCTTCTGAATTAGAATTAACAATAGTATTAATATTATTTTCTTTAGATTCATCTTTTATATATCTTCTAAAAATATCATCATAATCTATTTCAATATTATTAATTATATATTTTAAAGTTTCTTCTACATTAGAATACTCTTTATGTAAATTATCATAATTAGTAGGTATAATTAAATCTAAATGTTTATCATTATTAGGTCTAATACCACGACCAATTAATTGAATATTAGATTTATAAGAATTTTTAGGATCTGAAATAAATATAATATCTATAAATTTATTATCATATCCTCTAGAATATTGATTAACAATATAACCAATACCATTTGTAAAACTATTAATATTTCCTAAATCTATAGTTTCAGATATTTTTAATTCATTAATTTTATCTTGATTAATTAATAAATAAGGTTTAATAATAGTTTTATTATTACTAAATAATTTATAATGTTCAATAAATAATTTATAAGCGTTTTCACAAGTTGTATGAGAACTAATACCTAGATTTCTTTTTTTTTTAATAAATTCTTTTAACATAAATTGAACATATTCTTTTTTATTTAATTTTTTTTCAAATTCTAATATATGAACTTTAATTTTACTTAACCATTTTTGTTCTGTTAATTCTTTAATTGTAATTGGATTATATAATTCACCAAAATATTGTGGATTTTCTATTATAGCTTCTTTATTAGGCGATGCACTAGTAAATAAACGATTTTTTATATAATCATTATCAGTTAATAAAAAGTTTTTATAAATATCATTTGATAAATTTTCAATCCAATTTTCAATTCCATAATCAGCTTCATCAAACCAAATAAAAATATTATTTAAATTATTATTAATAATAATTTCATAAATTTTTTTATAAGAATTTATACAACAAGAAAATAAATACTTATTATTTTCTTGATAATTAAATTTATCCAAATTATCAACTTTAATATATTCATTTTTTAATAAATTGAAATAATTATCAGATATATTTTGTTTATTTATAGATTTTAGAGGAGATAATATTATAATGTTATTAGGTCTAAATTTAATAAATAATTGATATGAAATATAACTTTTTCCTGCACCAGTAGATAATTCTAAATATATAGGTTTATTATTTAATAATGAATTATATAAATAATCTATGATTATTATTTGATAATCTCTAGGTTTATATAAATTATTATAATTTATTTTAATTTCATCAAGTTCAATACTAATTTCTTCGAGTTCAATACTAATTTCTTCCAGATCATTGCTAATTTCATCAATTTTATTCATTAATTTCTTTTTTTCATATTCATTTATTAAAATTTTGTTAATATTATCAACATTTAATTCTTCAATTACAATACCAATTTTAATAAAATCATTTTTAATAATTGATAATAATAATTCTAATCCATTTTTATTAATAAATTCTTGTCCAGCATTAATTTCATTTTCTATAAGATATTTTTTAATTTCTAATAAATTTGGAAAAACTGATTTATTTAATTTATTATTTTTACAATAAATTGAAAATATTTTATCAATTGCTTTATAACTAAAGTTATTATAATATTCATTTTTTATTTCTTTGATTTCAAAAACATGTAAATAATTATATCTATATGTTGAATGTTCTGAATTATTAATTAAACGAGTATATAAATCATTTGTAACACCATATTTAACTTTATTTTCATAATTCCAATCTTTATTTGTTTTAATATAAAAGTAATTATATTTTTTAATTTCCATAAATATTATTTATATTATTAATATTAATAATATTTTTTTATTTCAATTTTTTTAATTTATTAAAGTTTATAGAAAAAATTGAATTTTTAATTTGTTATAAATCATTGTAATAATAATTTATAAAATGATGACAACGAACATTTTCGGTGTTGATAAAAGGTTTCTAAGTTTAAATACTACCTGTATTAATATTATAAATGATACTTGTGGTATTTGTAGAAATAAATTAATTGATAAATGTATAGAATGTCAAACTAATATTAAAAAATGCCAGAGTGTTTTAGGAACTTGTGGTCATGGATTTCATAAATGTTGTATCAATAAATGGACTAAAATAAGAAACATTTGTCCGTTAGATGAAAAGAATTGGCAAGTTAAAGAATTTAATATTTAATTACTCTATTATGTATCCATTTATTACATATCCATTTTTCGCCTTTTATTACTGGTTTTCCGCCATGAAATGATTCAGGTATTATTTCATCATTATCATCTAATGTTCTAAATAATATTCCTTTTCCTTTTTTTGGTTTTATTTCTAAATTTAAATATGGGAAAACAGTTTCGCCGCCTTTTTCAACATCATTTAAATATATTAATAATGTATATTCTCTACTTGTAACAATTGTATTTACATTTGTATTTTTAGTTGCGTCGTGATGAGGATTAAAATATCCTCCAATTGTATAATAAACTATTTGCATAGGTTCTAAATTATGATCATTTGTATTTGTTAATTGTTTTGCCATTTGTGAACATTTAGTTTCAATCTCATTTTCATTTAATCGAAACCATGTTGTTTTACTTTTCCTACTATTATCAACTACATTTTGTGTATTATTAAAAATTGTACTATCTGAAAAGTTTTTATTTTTTGAATATTTTATTAATTTATCACATTCAGAACTAGATAATATATTATCAATTTCATATACATAATATTTTTTGTTACCATGTTTTTTTATTTTTATGTTATTATGAAAATAATAATTATATATTATTAATAAAAATAATACTGCTACAGCGACTATTAAACATAATAATTTATTTTTCATTATATATATATATAATATTAATATATTTTATTGTAAAACATCAATTATAACTCTATTTTTAAAATTTTCCAATATTTCTTCTATTTCTTTTAAATATAATATATTAATTTTTATTTTAAAATTCATGTTTTTAAATTTTTCATAAGATAATACTAGAGGTAAAGATTTTAAACGCCCCATTATTCCTTGAAATTCTCTAGGTTTTGGTTTTTTACGCGTTGGATATTTTAACATCCATTCAAAACATAATGCATTGTTTTTATCAAATTGCTCAGATTCGATTATTAATAAATATTTCCATTCAACTTTACTTTTTGTTGTATATTTTGCTCCACCTTTTATTTCACTATTATGTTGTCTTATACGTCTTAATGGATTAACTGTATAACCATTGTATGTTTTATTATTATTATCATTATATAGTATATAACAATAATGCATTCTTAATAAAATATTATATATATTATATATATATTTAATAATGTCTTATTTAAGTGAAATAAAATCATTAGAAATAATAATAAATGAATATAATGAATTAAAAAAAATATATCCTAATATTGATAAATATATTTTACCATCTGTTAATTATATAGAACCATATACATATAATTTAAAAACTAAAACAATTTATTATAATAATAATAAAATAAATATAGATAACAATATTAATCCAAATATAAATTTATATCAAAATTTATCTATATTCTCCAAAATAAATTTAAATAAAATATTAATTATTACTTCTAATGTTAATATTATTGAAACTTGTTTATTATTAAATAAATCTCAAATTGAAAAAATAAAATTATTTGTTATTAATATTGATCATATTGAACAATTTATTTTGTTAAAAGAAAAATATAAAAATTTAATAGATATATTTTATATAGGATATAAAATTGATTATGATATGTACACTAGTATTTTATCTTTAATAAAAAATGAAAAATTTAGTTCTATTATTGTTGATTATTCAGATAGTAATAAATTATATAATGGAAATGAATTATCAACCGCATTACTTATCCTATTAATTAATAGCTTTTTAATTGATAATAATAATTATTGCATTAATTATAATAAATTACCTACTAAAAATAATAATCTCATTTATTTATATAATATTTTATATAATTGTTTCTATAATCATAATTTAAATGACTTATATTTATATAATTATAATGATATAAATAACTACAAAACAATATCAGTATATAATAATTTTAAACAAAAAATATCAAAAAAAGATGAAGATTTTCTCATTAATTTTTTAAAATCAGATGGAAAAATGAACTATGATTACAAATTATCTAATGATTTTTTAGATAATATGAATCATATTTGGCAAAAAATTGTTATAACTCATAAAGAAAATTTAGATAGGGTGAGAAATATATTAAATAATAAAACAAAAAGATTAGTTTATCATAGAAATAATTTAAAAACTATTCAATCAGAAAAATTGTCAAAAATACCGGAATATGTATCAGATATTCCATTATCGAATGCAGTATATGATGATAATGCTCTAGATCATCAATCTAAATGTCATTGGGGACAAAAAAAATTACTTTTATCTGAAATACAATTTTTTACTCGTATTTGTAAAACATTAAATACTAAATCATTAAAAGATTATGCAGTTGTATATGTGGGTTCGGCAGCAGGGCACCATTTGCCAATATTATATAATTTATTTCCTGATTTAATATGGTTGTTATATGATCCTGCCCCCTTTTCTAAAGAAGTTACAAAACATCCTACAAAAGATAAATCTGTTTTTATTTATAATATGTTCTTTACAGATGATACATTAGATCATGTACGTAAAAACAGCCAGGGTAGAAAAATATTATTTATATCTGATATTAGAGTTGAAAATAAAGAAGAAGATATTATTAAAGATATGAGAAATCAAGCTTTTTGGGGTACTGAGCTCAATTCTCCTTTTATGCTTCTTAAATTCAGATTACCATATGAGGAATTAGATACTATTCCTAAATCTAATGTGCAATATAATTTAAATGAAAAATTATTTATTAATCCTGATTTTAAAACAACTAAAAATATGTTATATTTAAAAGGAGATATATATCTACAAATATTTCCTCCTCCGTATAGTGGCGAATTAAGATTATATGTTGAACAAAAGAATGGTAAATATGAATTTGCTGAATATGATTATTTAGATATTGAAAATAAATTAGTATTTTTTAATAGTTATATTAGACCTTATTTTTATTGTTTTATTGATGATAAAATATGTAAAGAATATAAATATATTAATTATATTCCTGGATATGATACCAGCGTTGAATGTTTAATGGAATATAAAGTAATTATGGATTATTATGAATATTTCTGGAAGATTAAAGATAAAAAAGTAATAATTCAAAAATTATATGATATGAATTTTTATTTAGAAAAATTAGCTTATCGTAAATTTATAACTTGTAATTATGATACAACAATTAAATATTTAAAAAAAACTAATATTAATGATAAAGATAAATATAATAAATTAAAAATATGGAAAGATATTAGTAAATTTAATATTGAATTGTCTGCAAAAACTCAATATAAAATTATTGAACACGATGGTTTAAACATTTTAGGAGAAAAACGATTTAATAGAGCTTTAAATTATCTTAAACCATTTATTACAAATAAAAATTATATAGAATTATAAAAATTGAAAATAATAATCATTGATGTGTTATAATAATATTTATAATAAAATGGCTTCGTCTTTAGCGTCTTTCTTACTTGGTCCTTATGTCGATGCACATAACGGAGGTATTGATTTTGAAACTTTAAAATATGCATATAAAGAAAATACAAAATTTTTTGGATTTTCTGAATATATAAAAAAACAGTTTGATGAACATAATATTAATGCAACTACTATTTTGCAAACAGATAATGAAGAATTACAAGTATATGTTGGAAAAACTTTGTTTGAAATTTACATTATAACTGCTTGTAAGTCTGTAAGATATATATTTGACGATAATGGTAAAGATCTTTCTGAAACATTACAGATTTTTATGGACTATAATGGTTATGAAATATCAGACGATATGGCTATGAAAGTATTATCGATTGTTGACAATCCTGAACAAAAATGTTTTGAAGACAATATACATGATTTTATTGTTAGAGGAGCTATTTTAGATGTTCTTAAAATTAAATCTTCAGAATTTATTAAAAATTACGTAGATTGGTCTAAAGTACAAGGAATATATTGGGAAGATATTCCTTGGTATGAATATAATGGTGATAAGATGCGTTATTTAGCGTATATGAAATACTGTTCAAAGTATTTAAAAACTTTGTAGTATTATAAAACTTGTTTTTTTATTGATTTTTGATTTTTATTTTTTTGAAAATCATAAATTGTTCTATGAAACCTTTTTTTTATTTTTTCATCTTTAACAACTTCGTCTTCATCTATTCCTTTTTTCATAAGATTTTCCATGTAAGGAGATATTTTTATCTCCTCATTTTCAATTAATAAATTAACATCGTCAATCCTTCTCGGTATTACAGTCTCAAATAAATCTTCTTTATCAATTGTTTTCCATGTTTTATCCTTATCATATATTTTAGCATCATTACTTCTTAAATTAGTAAATGTTATATTCTGATATTGAGGTAGTCTCGGGTTGCAATTTAATTTTTTAGCACACATAACAGAACAAAACATACCTGAATTTAATATAGTTTTTTTTTCTTCTGGTGTCAAATCATCTATGTTCTCCATACCAAATGGTACTAGATTATAAAAATTATTTATTGTATTATTTGTATTATTTGTATTATTTGTATTATTTGTATTATTTGTATTATTTGTATTATTTGTTACTTTTTTATTACTTGTTTTATTAGTACATATATATTTCTCTAAAACATCTTTATATATTTCTTTTGCTTCGTGTTCTTTTTCAAGTTTTAATCTATTTATTTCTTCTTTTAATTCCATAATTTCATTTTTTAGTTCTATGTTTTCGTTTTTTAGTTCCATATTTTCATTCTGTAATTGTGTTATTAATAAATCTTTATCAATATTATTATTACATGGAAATTTACGATTTATATGTATTTCATAGTTATATTTTTTAGAAAATTCTTTAAAACATTTATCGCATTTATAAAAAACCATATTATATTATTAATATTATTAAATATTCTTTTAAATATTTTTTTAAACAATTGGCAAAAAGCCAGAAAAAATACCATAAAATTGCATTTTTTCTACTATTTTATGGCAAAATTTATAATAATGTAGATCATGATGTTTATATAATTACAAAATAAAAAAATACAATATATAATATTTATTTAAAAATAAAATGTTCTCAGAGAGAGAGAGAGCCGATAATAAAAAAAAATTGTTCTGGCTTATTAAGTTTTTTTAATTTTATAAAAGTATCCAAATTTTATAAAATTATTTAAAAAAATACCATTATTGTATAATATAAGACATTCAAACATGGTTCGTGGATATGTTTATATTGTCCGAGAATGCGACTTTGTTAGATTAAACGAAGATATATATAAGATTGGTCGAACATCTAAAATTAATCCCGAAGATAGGTTCCAAAAATATAGGAAAGGAACCGAAATAATTTGTTGTTTTTATGTAAATGATTCAATTGAATGCAAAAATAAAATAATTAAATGTTTTTCAAATCATACTAATATTACAAAAATGGCTGAGTATGGAAAAGAATACTTTCAAGGAAATAAAAATGAATTATTAAGTGAAATATTAGAAATTGTAAAAAATTATAATAATTAATAAGATAAAAATATTATTAGATGAAAACATAAATCTATTATATAATTTTCACAATATAAATCTATTAGATAATTTGTGTACCACTCTTCATTTTCTGCTATTAAGTTTATCAGATATTCTTCAGTAATTTCAGAAATGTCAGTAATTTTAGTAATATTAGTATATACTATATCATCTTCTATTAAATTTAACATATATTCAACAGTAATTATTGTGTTGGCTGTGAACATTAGTTAATTAAAAAAACAATAATTGTATGACCCGTCACTAATATAATTATAAAATAAGTTTAGTAGCTTAAATTCTTGGTATATTCATACCATATATTTTATCTTTAAAAATTTGTGCTGTTTTTATATCAGTTCTAGCGCCATTATGTGATTGATTATCTGAATCATGAATACGCCTACTTTTACCTGTGTCTAAATTTAGTAGTATAGGAATATCATGTCCTTGTTGGTCACCATATTTATAATACAAAACATAAGTAAATTTATTATATTTTGCTACTGTTGCTCCTCTATCTATATTCAATCCATTAAAATTAATAGCATTTTTTACTAAATTTATATTAGTACGCATCTTATAATGATTGTTTTGCAGTTGAGTAATATACCACCACTTGTTTGTTATATCACTCTGTACGAACATTTTTTTATAGATAAAGAATAGTAAGTTTATCTTACAATAAAAAAATCAATTTTTTTTATATATTCTAGTTTCAGATAATAACTAATTTAGCTAATCATTATAAAATGATTCCAAATATAAATCTATTAGATAATTTTCACTCCATTCTTCATTTTCTACTATTAAGTTTATAAGATACTCTTCGGTAATTTCAGAAATATCAGTAATTTTAGTAATATCAGTAAATACTAGATCATCTAATACTAGCTTTGGTATAGTCTCATTAGTAATTACACTAGTAACTGAGGACATTTGTTGTATAATTTTTAATTAATAAACTTATTAATTAAAAAAAAATTCAATTTTTTTTCTTTTTAGTTCTATTTAAATAATATTGTTTTGGATGATATACTTCTTGTGTAGTAATATATTTATTACACATTACAATAAAATTATTTACATAAGTTTTAATTTCATTTTGAAATTGGAAATCAAAATATTGAACTTTATATATTTTAGTTACTATATCGTAAAATAAAGGTATTGTTATATTTGTTAACTGATCATTTATACTTATATTTCCATTATCTACAATTATTGGTACATGTACTTCTTTAGGTTTATATGATTTTTCATGTTTACAATTTTCTTTATATTTAAAATATATCATATTAGGATAAATTTCAATATCATTTGATAATATTTTACATTTATGTAATGATTCATAAACTAAAAATATATTATTTCTATTTTTTATAAATAATGATTTTTCTTCTGCACTAACTCCGGATATACCTATTAATTTATGAGTTTTAATACTTTTACTAAATTCTATCAATCTAATTAGTGATATTTTTTCAGGTGATAATTTATAATAAAATAATACATTGTTATTAATATTATCAATAGTTGTTGATATTTGTTTTGGATAATCAAATATTTGTTTATTTATTTGAAATACTTGTAAATCTATTTTTTTATAGTAGTTTGTATCTGAAAAAATATAATTTAAAACATCAATAATATTTATTTCTAATTTTGTTTCTATATTTTCACAATTATATAAAGACATTAATAATTTATAATATTCTCCTTTATGTTGTATAATATATTTTGGTAAATCATTTATAATATCAAAAGTATGTGCTAATATCCATGACATAATATTATAAATTATATAACATAATAATTTATAATATTATTTATTTATTTTTTAATATAAAATATAATTACTATTACTAGTAATATAACAAGTATTATTGTTATTATATTATTATTATTTATTTTATTTTCTGATTCTTTGTTTATATTTTTTAATTTTATATTTTCTTTTTCTAAATTTTCTTTTATTGATATATTTTCTATATCTTCTATAAATAAATCAACTACATTTAGTAATAATGCATGTAATCCATTTACATTTTCTTTTATATTTTGTTTATTTAATATTGATTTTTGTGTTCCATCAATTGGATTATTAGGGTCTTCTAAATAATGTTTAATTAAATCATCTTTTATTTCTTTAATTTTTTCAGATATTAATATATCTTTTAAATTTATAATAATCTTTTTTCTTTCTTCTTGTTGTTTAAATGTTAATGATATAGCTCTTGATTCTAAATTTTTTAATACATTTTCTAATTCTTCTATTGTAAAATTAATTTCATAACCATATCTATGTTTTAATCTTATTACATCTTCAATATAATCAGATCTCAAACTATCAGGAATTCTACCATTAACATGTGGTAAAGAAAATGGTTCAACAATTGTTGATTTATTAAAATTAAAACTATTATTATACATTTTTAATAATTCATTATAAATATTTATCGAAGTATTCATAGTTACATCATTATTATTCATTATATTATTATATATAATATATTATATAATAATATATAAAATTTATTTTTAAAATAATAATTTTTTTCAATTTAAAATTATTTTTAGAATTACATAAACAATAGTATATAGTTATAATATTTAAAACTATATTATTTTAAATATTATAGTTTGTTTATTGAAAAAATAAAAAATAAAATTATAAGAACTAAAGTTAAACACGCCTTATTTAAAAAAATTATTTAGGTTTATATCCATGATATAATTATAATTAATTTTTAAAAAAAATTAAATAAAATAAAATTCCTAATAATATTATTATTAATATTATAAGTACTATTATTATATATTTATCTCTTTTAATATTATTTTCATTTTTTAAATTTTCTATAGTAGTTAATGATATAATATTACTTGATATATCTTCTATATCTTCTATAAATAAATCAACTACATTTAGTAATAATGTATGTAATGCAAATACATTTGGTTTTATACTTGTTAATGCATTAAAACTTGGATCTAAAGCTTTATTAAAATGAGGATCAAAAATTGATCCTGGATATGGTTTTAATAGGTCATTAATTAATATATCTAAATTACCTGATTGTTTAAATTTTATTAATATATCTTTTATAAATGTAAAAACCTTTTTTCGTTTTTCTTGTTGATCTGATGTTAATAATTTAGCTCTTAATTCTAAATAACTTAATACATTATGTAATTCATCTATTGTAAAATTAATTTCATAACCATCATTTTTTGCTCTTATTACTGTTTCAATAAAAGCAGTCTTCATATTATTATCAACAGATTGTAAATAAAATGTTTCAATTGTTTTTGAATTTTTAAATGCAGTATTATACATTTTTAATAATTCATTATAAATTATAGTAAATGAAGTATTCATAGATATATCATTATTTTTATTCATTATATATATATATATATATATATATATTTAATTATTATATTAAAAAAATTATTTATCTTCTATTTCACATACTAAAGAATTTATATCATTTCTTTCTATCACTACCATCCATGATATTGTTGCATAACTGTTTGTGTTTTCACAAGTAATATATAAAATTTCATCTTCTAATTTACCTATTACGCGATCAAAGCTCTCATTGTTTTGTAAAAATATATCTGGATTTTTACCTAATGCATTAAATGTTCCAGGAGTTATTCCACCTGTTAAATTACATTCTTTACATATATTTACTTTAGCTTTACCAAAAATTAATTTTACTTTTCCACGATAAATTAAATCTGCTCTAGGACCTTCAATACTAGCATGTATTAATTTATAATTCATTTTAATAGGATGATCAATAGTAAAATTTTTTGTTCCCGATGCAGTTATTGTTCCTTGTACATGTAAAGTTGCTATTGGATTAGTAATACCAATACCTACATTACCTGTAGTAAAAGTAATATTGTTATTTGTTCTCGTCCAGTGATTAAATGGCGTGCCAAACATTGAAATAATAGGTATTGCTTTAATAATATAATTACATACTATAAAAGGAGACATAATATTATGAGGTTGTGAACCTCCTGTTGATTCTATATAATTTGTATTATCTGAATTTGTTTGTTCATATTGCCCCCCTCTATCACCTATAAGTATATCTTTTTTGTTTGTTGCTGAATATTCTAATGCAGAAGTACTCTGACTATTAAAAACTCTGTGACTATGCGAAGGTATTTCATTAACTGTTAATGTATGAGTTTCACTACCACCGTTATCTCCTATATTTCTATTTGTACAATTTATATTTTGTCCTGAACCTACAATTGTTCTACTTCTCATATCAGGTAATTTAAATGTTGTAATACTACCTCCGTATTTTGTACCTAAAATAGCAAATAAATCAGGATATTCTGATTGTAATAATTCCGAACCATCGCATTTTAACCATCCAGAAGGTAATGTTTCATTGGTATATGATATTACCGTACCAACCGGGATGGCATCGATCATTTGATTACCATTTATTCTATACCCCCCTGTCACATTAATATCACCTACTACATCTATTTGATATGTTGGATTAACATTTATACCTAATTTAGCATTACTATATATGTTACCACTTACATCTAATGTATATGATGGTTGTTTCCCAATACCTATTTTACCATTATTATCAACAATCACTTGGTTGTTATTTAATTTTAATATATTTTGATTTGTATTATTACTAATATCTAATTTAGCTGTTGGATTAGATACACCAATTCCTAAATTACCATTTGTATCTAATCTCATATATTCAATACCATCCGCATTTTTACCACCATTATAAAAAACATGATCTTTTATTGAATGATAATTTAATTGATTACTTGATACGCCAAATCCCATATGTTTTGTACTATCATTATTGTCATATAAAGTAATTTTAGGATCATATGAAGATGCTGTTATACTTAATGTAGTTAAAGGATTAGTTACACCTATACCAATAAAACATTTTTTATTTACTGTTAAACTAGATGTCAAAGAAGAAAATCTTAAAATATCATTATTAGAATTTTGTACTATATTCAAACCAATATTATTATTACAACTAATATCTAAATGATACAATGGAGAAGATTTATTAATTCCAATATTACCATTATTATTAACAGTAATTATATTATTTAAATCTAATATATTACCTGTACCATTTTGAGTAATTTTTAATGCTGTGTTTGTATTATTTTCTGATATATCTAATCTTGCATTCGGTGTTACATTTAAACCTAATTTACCATTGTTATTAATTGTAAAATTATTAGCAGTTAATATATTATTACTTCCTCCTTGAAATAAATTTAATAATATTTTATCATTTGCAGAAATATCTAATTTATTTTGAGGATTTGATATTCCAATTCCAACATTACCATTTCCTTGAATTCTAATTAATTCAGAAGCTCCAGAATAAAATATATGTGAATTACTATTATTTCTTATATAATATTTTAAACTATTACTATCTGCACCAAAACCAGAAAATCCTGTATCTTCCCATAATACAATATGTTGATTAGTAGTGTTGTCATTAGTAAATTGTATTTTTTTACCACCTGTATAATTAATATGTATATTTGCATCAGGATTTGTCATACCAATACCAATATTACCAGATTTCTTAACAATCATATTTGTGCTTGTATCATTTAATAACCATAAAATATCTCCTGCTCCTTTTTGAGTTATCTTTAATCCATAAGTATTACTATTATCTAATATATCTACTTTACTTCCAGGTGTCGTAATTCCAATACCAACTTTACCTAAATTAGTAATATAAGCAACATTTTCAGTTTCATTTTGTATATCTAATAATGGTCCTATATTGTTTTTTATTTTTAAACTAGTATCGAAACTGTTATTACTTATATCTAACCATCCGGAAGGTGTAGATGTTCCAATACCTAATTTATTACTATTACTAACATAAATAAAATTATTAATATTGAGTAAATCATAATTTGCATTACTTTTAATACTTAAATATGCAGATGGTGCAGTTATACCAATACCAACTCTACCACTCGCATCAATTCTCATCCATTCTGTTTTGTTATTTATTGTTGTAAATAATAACGGAGCAGCAGAATTGTCAGTATTAGTTATACCTGACATTATACAACTAGAGTTATTAATAACCCCTAATTTTAAAAACATATTTGTATCATTGCCTTCAATTAAAACTGAATTATTTTTAATATGTAATTTTTCAATAGGCGATGTTAGACCTATACCAACATTACCCATATTATATGTTAATTTTCCATTATTTACATTATTATTTGTAGATACAATACCACTAGTATCATATAATGTCCATGGCGAAGCATCAATGTATTTTGAACCATTTTGATATAAATTGTTATTAAAGTTAATATTTCCAGAAATATCTAATGTATAATATGGTGTTTTATTTATACCTACGTATTTATTACTTCCGGTTACAAATAAACCTCCGTTTGATAAATTTATATTTCCTGTATTTTCAACAATTAAATTACCACTTGATATTAATGCTGAATTAACTGTTAAATTATTATTAGCATCTAATGTTTGAATATTATTCATTAATAAATTGTTTTTAATATTTACATTTCCTGACACATCTAATTTATTTGTAGGTGTGAAATATATATCAGTAGATATTAATATTTTTTGTACTGAATTTGTAAAAAAATTCAAATTATTATATGAATTTAAATTCAATCCATTATTATTCATATTAATACTACATAAATTATTATTAATGTCTTCAAATTTAATACTAGTGTTATTTACACTACTTATTAATCTAATACTTGTTTCACTAGTATCATATAATGTTATAGTATCATTAGAGTTATTAATACTACTATTACCTACAAATAATTTATTACGTACTAATATATTACCTGAAACATCTAATTTTTCAATCGGGTTAGTATTACAAATACCAACATAACCACCATTTTTTATAAAAAATACAGAAATATTATCATCTTTAAAATCAATAATAGGTTCATCTCCTAATTGGTTAATTACAATAGCTGGACCAGTTCCATTATTAGTTAATATTAATTGTTCGGATGTTTGTGTTTCTGTATTAATAATCACTTGTGACCCATTTACTAATAAATCTCCTTCTATTCTCATATTTCCCAATACATGTAATTTACTATTAGGATTATTTGTTCCTATACCAACATTATTATTCATACTATCTATATATAATGAATTATTTAATGTTGTCAAGTCGCCATTTATATATACATTACCTAGAGAATCAACATTAAATTTATTTGTATTAATATTTAAATCACCAGATAATAAAATATTTTCTTTCACATATAAATTATCCCCAACTCTTAAATTACCTGATATATCAGTATATGTACCTACTATATGTAATGTTGATATTGGTTGAGAAGTACCAATCCCAACATTTCCACCATTTAAAATTTTAAAAACAGATGTATTATTATCTTCTATATTAACAATATCTCCATCGTTATATATTTGATTTATTGATATTGCAGGTCCAATTGTATTATTTGTAATTATTAATTTTTCAATACTTTGTGTTTCTGATGCCAATGAACCAGTTGTTATTATATCACCATCTATTAATACATTCCCTAAAATATGTAGTTTATGCGACGGTACTGTAGTTCCTATGCCTATATTATTATTAGAAGTATCCACATATAATAAATTATTAATGTTCATATTACTATTAGTATTTAATATTCCTTCTATATTAACAATACCATGTAATAATGTATTACCATATATTGATAAACTATTATCTAATAATAATATATTTTTGTTAAAAAATTTAATATCTTTTATACTCTGAGTTAATGTAATATTTACAGCTCCATTTATCGCACCTATACCAAAATAACGTCCATATGTCAATATTGCCTCATATCCAAAATATTGTATATTATTTATTAATACTTGGATGTATTTATTATTGTATATTATAACTTGAACTAAATGTTCAGTATTAGTAATTAATGTTTTTAAATTATGTGTATTTTGACTTGTTACAAAAATACCATTAATATATAACTCAATTATATTGGTATAAATATTAAAAAATATATTTACACCACCTAAACTACTATTATAACTTATATTATTATCATTATAGGATAATGTATTATATAAAGATATCCAAAATCCAATACCAGCATTATTAATATTATTTGTTTTATTTAATATAATATTAAAGCTAAAATTCCAATCTGTTAACAAATTGTGGATATCAAATTGTATTATAGATTTACACGATGGAATATTTTCATCTGTTAATGTTATTGTGTTGTAATTATAACTATATCCGTTATTTACATTAAATATATCATATTTAAAACTTGTATCATATATTTCAGGCATATTAATTAGATACCCATTAGTCCCTATTTTATGAGAATGAATATTATTAACGCTTATATCAGATTTAATATTTATTTTACCATCAACATTTAAATCACCACTTATTAAACCATCTCCAAATATTTCTAATTCTTTATTAGGTATATAATTTTGTATATAAATTTTTACATTTTTTATTTTTTGTGTTATTGTTTCTATTCCAGCTCTATTAGATCCTCCAATAACTAAATACTCCGATTTTAATTGTAAAGGATTGTCATTAATTACATAATTTGTTATTAAAATATTATTAAAATATAATAATAAATTAATATTTGTTTTATTGTTTATAATAGTTAATGAAACATGATTATTTAATAATAAAGATGGTAAAGATGACAATGAAGTATTATTTAAATATATTGTTGAATCATATATACTAAAAAAAATTACATAACCATCTAAATTTTGATCATATTTATAATTTGTTGTTGTTTTATATGATATTCCATTATAAAATGAAATCCAAAAACCATTTCCAATGTTATTATTTTCTATTATTATATCAAAATCTAATTTAATTATTTCAGGTATATCAATATCATACGAAGAAATATTGTATTCTAATACTGTGTTTTGATTAGGATAATTATTATATGTTAATGTTATTTCATCGTCATTGTTAGCTGCGCTATAATCAATTAAATAATTTGATAAAATAATATATTCCGGATTTTTTATATATCCATTTGTTCCTATTTTAGATGACTTTATATTTAATAAATTTACATTTCCAGATACATCTAAATCATATTTTGGATTATATGTATTTACTCCTATTTTATTATTTGAAACATCTACAAATAAAGTATTATTTACTGTTAAATTACCACTTATATCTGTTTTACCAGTATTAGAAACTATAAATCTATTTGTATTAATTTTAAGATTTTGTAAAACATTTAAATTTCCATTAATATTTGTATTTCCTGTTAACCCTGCAACAGTAAATTTATCCGTGTTTACGATTATGTCATCTATTGTATTTAATCCACCTAATGTGGTAATTGTCCCTGTGTTTGCATCTATAATACATTTATTTGTATTTACTATTATATTTTTAGAAATGTCTAATTTACCTGCGATTGTTGTATTTCCTGTATTTGCATTAACTGTAAATATATTATTATTAATATACAAATTACTTGATAAATCTAATTGTTTCCCTATAATTGTTCTTTGATCATTCACAGTAAAATAATCATTTATACTTAAATTACCTAGACTATCCACTACAAAGTTTGTATTATTTATTTTAATACTTCCTGTTAACATTAAATTACCATTATTATCAACAACAAATTTATCTGTATTAATTCTAAGATTATTTGATAGATCAAAATTACCAGCCGAAATTATATTACCTACATTATCAACAATAAATTTATTTGTATTAATTCTAAGATTATTTGATAGATCAAAACTACCCGCCGAAATAAAATCTCCATTATTATCAACAATAAATTTATTTGTATTAATTCTAAGATTATTAGATAAATCAAAATTAGCCGCTGATTTAATATTACCATTATTATCAACAGTAAATTTATCAGTATTAATTCTTAAATTTTGTGATAGATCAAAGTTACCTGTTGCTTTGATATTACCAGTACTATCAACAATAAATTTATTAGTATTAATTCTAAGATTATTAGATAGATCAAAACTACCCGCAGAAATTATATTTCCGCTTACACTATCAACAATAAATTTATTAGTATTAATATTTAAATTACCTAAAATATCAAGAACACCTACGATATTAGTGTCACCGGTATCAGCATTTACAATGAATTTATCTTCACCAACATAGAAGTTTCCGAAAGCATAAAGTTCTCCAGATATGTCTGTGGCATTGTCAGTAATATTTACTGTGAAATATCCTTCACCGATAATAAAGTTATCTGCAATATTAAGAGTACCTGCAATAGTTGTACTACCTGTATCAGCTTGTACCATGAATTTATCGCTATTAACATTGAAGTTACCAGAAACATCAAGAATTCCTGCAACGCCAGTATTACCGTTTGTAGCATTAACAGAGAATTTATCAATGGCAACATTGAAGTTACCTAAAACATCAAGAGTACCTGACATATTAGTATTACCTGTTTCTGTATATACAATAAATTTATCTTCGCCAACATAAAAGTTACCATCTGCAGAAAGTTCTCCTGATATTAATACATCGCCGTTAACATTATCTACAGTGAATACAGTACTAATATCATTACTAACAAAAAAGCTGTTATTAATAACATGAACTTCGCCAGATAAATATATAATACCTGGTTCGGCTGCTACACTAAATCTATTGGCAATATTGAAGTTACTAGCTACAGTAAGAGTACCTGCTACATTAGTATTACCATTTACACTATCAACAATAAATTTATCTGTATTAATTCTAAGATTATTCAATAAATCAAAACTACCTGTCGAAATAATATTACCAGTTACACTATCAACTACAAATTTATCAGTATTAATTCTTAAATTATTTAATAAATCAAAACTTCCTTTAGATGTAATATTACCAGTATTATCAACAATAAATTTATCAGTATTAATTTTAAGATTATTAGATAAATCAAAACTAGCCGCAGATTTAATATTACCACTATTATCAACAATAAATTTATTTGTATTGATTCTAAAATTATTAGACAAATCAAAGTTTCCTTTAGATGCAATATTTCCTAAACTATCAACAATAAATTTATCTGTATTAATTCTAAGATTATTAGACAAATCAAAATCACCCGTTGAAATAAAATTTCCAGTTACTCCATCAACTATAAATTTATCAAATAAATTTAAATTTCCTTTTGAATTAATATTACCTAAATTATCAACAATAAATTTATCTGTATTAATTCTAAAATTATTTGACAAGTCAAAATTTCCTACTGAAATAATATTACCAGTTACACTATCAACACTAAATTTATTAGTATTAATATTTAAACTTCCTTTTGAATTAATATTACCTAAATTATCAACAATAAATTTATCTGTATTAATTCTAAAATTATTTGACAAATCAAAATTACCCGCTACTATAACATTCCCTGTTACACTATCAACAACAAATTTATTAGTATTAATTCTAAAATTATTAGATAAATCAAAACTTCCTTTTGAATAAATATTACCTAAATTATTAACAATAAATTTATCTGTATTAATTCTAAAATTATTTAACAAATCAAAATTACCCGCTGAAATAATATTACCAGTTGTACTATTAATGAAAAATTTATTTAATATCTCAAAATTACCTTTTATAGTAGTATTACCTAAACTATCTATAATAAATTTATCATTATTAATTTTAAAATTATTTGATATATCAATATTACCATTTTCTAAACTTATATTACCTGCTATATGAACATTTCCAGTCACACCATTAACAATAAATTTATTTGTATTAATATTAAAATTATTTGATAAATCAAAATTACCTGTCGAAATAATATTTCCAGTTGTACTATCAATAATAAATTTATTAGTATTAATTCTAAAATTTTGTGACAAATCAAAATTACCTGTCGAAATAATATCTCCAGTAACACTATTAATAAAAAATTTATTTAATATTTCAAAATTACCTTTTGTAGTAGTATTACCTAAACTATCTATAATAAATTTATCATTATTAATTTTAAAATTACTTGATATATCAATATTACCATTTTCTAAAGTAATATTACCTGCTATATGTACATTACCAGTAGTACTATCAACAATAAATTTATTTGTATTAATATTAAAATTTTTAAATAAATCAAAATATCCTTTTGAAGTAATATTACCAGTATTATCAACAATAAATTTATCTGTATTTATTCTAAGATTATTAGATAAATCAAAATTACCCGCTGAAATAATATTTCCTGTATTATCAACAATAAACTTATCAGTATTAATTCTAAGATTATTAGATAAATCAAAATTACCACACGAAATAAAATCACCAGTTACACTATCAACTGTAAATTTATTAGTATTAATTCTAAAATTATCTAATAAATCAAAATATCCGTTTGAAGTTATATTACCACTATTATCAACAATAAATTTGTCAGTATTAATTCTAAGATTATTTGACAAATCAATATTACCTGCTAATTTAATATTACCAGTCATACTATCAACAACAAATTTATTGATATTTATTCTAAGATTGTTTGATAAATCAAAACTTCCTTTAGAATAAATATTACCTATATTATCAACAATAAATTTATCGGTATTGATTTTAAGATTATTAGATAAATCAAAATTACCTGCCGAAATAATATTTCCTGAACTATCAACTACAAATTTATCTGTATTAATTCTAAGATTATTAGATAAATCAAAATTACCTGCCGAAATTATATTTCCACTATTATCAACAATAAATTTATCTGTATTAATTCTAAGATTATTAGATAAATCAAAACTTCCAGATGAAATAAAATTTCCAGTCACACTGTCTACCACAAATTTATTTGTATTAACTCTAAAGTTATTTAATAAATCAAAATTTCCTTTTGAATTAATATTACCACTATTATCAACAATAAATTTATCTGTATTAATTCTAAGATTATTAGATAAATCAAAATTACCAACCGAAGTAATATTACCAGTTACACTATCAACAATAAATTTATTATTATTGACTCTAAGATTATTTAATAAATCAAAACTACCAACCGAAATAATATTTCCAGTTACACTATCAACAATAAATTTATTAGTATTTATTCTAAAATTTTTAGATAAATCAAAATTACCTGCAGAGATAATATTTCCAGTATTATCTACAATAAATTTATCAGTATTGATTCTCAGATTATTAGATAAATCAAAATTACCCGCCGAAATTATATTTCCAGTTACACTATCAACAATAAATTTATTAGTATTAATTCTAAGATTTTTAGATAAATCAAAATTACCTGCTGAAATTATATTTCCTGAACTATCAACAATAAATTTATCTGTATTTATTCTAAGATTATTAGATAAATCAAAATTACCTGCTGAAATTATATTTCCAGTTACACTATCAACAATAAATTTATTAGTATTAATAGTAAAGTTTTTAGATAGATCAAAATTACCAGCCGAAATTATATTTCCACAATTATCAACAATAAATTTATTAGTATTTATTCTAAGATTATTAGATAAATCAAAATTACCAGCCGAAGTAATATTACCTAAATTGTCAACAATAAATTTATCAGTATTAATAGTAAAATTTTTAGATAAATCAAAATTACCAGCCGAAGTAATATTACCTAAATTGTCAACAATAAATTTATCAGTATTAATATTTAAGTTACCTAAAACATTAAGATAACCAGCTGAAATAATATTACCTAAATTGTCAACAATAAATTTATCAGTATTAATTTTAAGATTATTAGATAAATCAAAACTTCCTGCTGAAATTATATTTCCTAAATTATCAACAATAAATTTATTAGTATTGATTCTCAGATTATTAGATAAATCAAAATTACCCGCCGAAATTATATTCCCAGTATTATCAACAATAAATTTATTAGTATTAATTCTAAGATTATTAGATAAATCAAAATTACCTGCAGAAATTATATTTCCTGAACTATCAACAATAAATTTATTAGTATTAATAGTAAAATTATTAGATAAATCAAAATTACCAGCCGAAATTATATTACCACTATTATCAACAATAAATTTATCTGTATTAATTCTAATATTATTAGATAAATCAAAACTACCCGCCGAAATAAAACTTCCAGTTACACTATCAACAATAAATTTATTAGTATTGATTCTAAAATGTTTTGATAAATCAAAATATCCTTTCGAAATAATATTACCTAAACTATCGACAATAAATTTATCAGTATTAATTCTAAGATTACTAGATAAATCAAAATTTCCTGCTGAAATAATATTACCTGTTACACTATCAACAATAAATTTATTAGTATTTATAGTAAGGTTTTTTGATAGATCAAAATTACCAGTTGATTTAATATTTCCTAAATTATCAACAATAAATTTATCAGTATTAATTCTAAGATTATTAGATAAATCAAAACTACCTGCTGAAGTAAAATTACCAGTTACGCTATCAACAATAAATTTATTTGTATTAATAGTAAAATTTTTTGACAAATCAAAATTACCGGTTGAAGTAATATTACCTAAATTATCAATTATTAATTGATTAGATAAATTTAAATTACCTACTGAAGTAATATTTCCGGTTATACTATCAACAATAAATTTATCAGTGTTAATTCTAAAATTATTAGATAAATCAAAAGTACCAGCTGAAGTAACATTTCCAGTTACACTATCAACAATAAATTTATTAGTATTAATAGTAAAATTCCCGAGTGTTTTAATATTACCAATACTATCGACAATAAATTTATCAGTATTTATTCTAAGATTATTAGATAAATCTAATGTTTGTTTAAAATAAACATTATCATTAATATATAATTTACCATTTACAGTTAAATCAGAATTTTGTGTAACAGCTCCATCTATTATTAAACTTCCTCCAATAGTAAAATTTTTAGATATATCAATACTACCTTTACTAGTAATATTACCACTATTATCAATATTTAAAGCATTATTAATATTTAAATTACCTTGATTATTAATATTTAATTTATTATTAATATTTAAATTTCCACTTGGATCAATAATAAAATAATCATTAATGTTTAAATTTTTCTTTAAATAAATTGTACCTTTAATTGTAGTATCGCCATTTAAATAATTTACAATAAAATTATCATTAATATTTAAATTCCCTAATATGTTTGTATTACCATTTTTGTATAAAAATATCTTATTATTAACATTAAGATCGTCATTTGAAAAAAATTTACCATTAATATCTAATTGATAATTTGGTACTGCTTTATTAATACCTACAAAATTATTAACTGTATCTATTACTAATGCACGAGCAGAACTTGAACCAACATATAAATTTTCACTTATACCAACATCACCTCCTACTTCTAAAGCATGATTTATAATATATGTTTTTATTCCAATATTACCTTGATCGTAAAACATATCATTATTATTTAAATTTTGCCACTGACTCGATACAATTATATTATTATTATTATACATACTTCCAGAAAAATTTATATTACCAACAATATCTAATTCAAATATAGGGTTAGGATTATTAATACCTACCATATTTAAAGATGTATCCACATATAATGTACAAGGACCTATAGTAGTAGATTTTGTAATATTGACATCTCCATTTACATCTAATTTAGCTTTAGGAGGTAACGTAATACCAATACCAACACTATTATCGTATATAATACTATTATTTAAAGATGTCCATTGTGTTTTGTGATATTCAATACCATTATTAAATATTTTACCACTAAAATTTAGATTTCCAAAAATATCTAAATCATAATTTGGATTAGTTTTACTAATACCTATTTTATTTGTTAAAGAATTTAAAAATAATGTACCATTATTAATGTTTACATTATTATTAGAATCTACAATTATAGTACCATTCGCAATATTATTAGGTATTCTTGCGGAAGAAAATTTTCCTGATTTTATAATAGATGTATCTAGATCGGGAAATAATTTTAATTCTAAAATTCCGGAAGTAATTTTATTTGCATTTAATTCTGGTATTCGAGAAGGAAGAAATATACCAGAATTAATTTTAGAAGTATCTAAATTTGGAATTTGTGAAGATAAAAATATTCCTGATGTAATTTTAGAAGTATCTAAATTTGGAATTTGGGATGATAAAAATATACCAGATGTAATTTTACTAGTATCTAAATCTGGAATTCGTGAAGATAAAAATATACCAGAAGTAATTTTAGAAGTATCTAAATTTGGAATTCTATTTTGATTTATAAAACCTGTTAATATTTTAGAACCATCTAATGGTGGTATAACTTCAGAATTTAAAACACCGGATGTTATTATCTCGGCATTTAAATTAGGAATTTTAGATATATCTAAAACTGGTATTATATTATTATTTAATAATCCAGTTGTAATTTTATTAGCATTTAATTCTGGGATTATATTATTATTTAATATTCCAGACGTAATTTTATTAGCATCTATGTCTATTATTTTATTATTTGATATGCTAGGGATACGATTAATATCTAATATGCCAGATGTAATTTTATCAGCATTTAAATCTGGTATGTGAATAACATTTATAGTCCCTGTTTGTATAATAGATGCATCAAGATTTGGGATATTTTGATTAGACAATACGCCAGAAATTTTATTAAATGGTATTGTAGGAATATGAGTAATATCAATAACACCTGTATTTATTATTGAACTATCTAAAAAAGGCACAACTTCCGGTTTTATTTTACCATAAACATATTGACCATCTAAATTAGGTATAATAGATGATATATTTATAATACCATCGCTATTTATTACTGTTTTATCATTTATTTTTAATCCACCAGACATTTTAATAGAACCATTTATTTCTAATTTTTCAGTTGGTAAAGTTGTTCCTATACCAACATTTCCCCCATCTAATATTTTAAAAACTGTTAAATTATCATCTTTAATTTCAACAATATCATTAAATCCTATTTGATTTACTAATATAGCAGGACCTGTACCTTCGTTTGTTACCATTATTTGATCGGTAAAACGTGCTTCTGTATTAATTGTCGTTGTTGTACCTTTAACAATTAAATCTCCTTCTATTTTAGTATTACCATAAACATGAAGTTTTTCTTTTGGTTCAATTGTACCAATACCAATATTATTTGATATATCAATAACAATACCTTCGTCTTCATTTGTTAAATTTTTAAACCCTAAATTATTTTTACCTTTTATATATGTTGTATTTTCATCATCGTTTCTAGTAATAGCTATTTTATTAACTGAAAATATAACATCCATAAGGCTAGTAAGTAATTTTTTTGGAAAACTCATAGTTTATATTATAATATTATAAATAATATCTAAAAAAATTACAAATAATTATTTATAATTAATATTATAAATACAAATAATTATTTATAATTAATATTATAAATAATTATATTAATCAAATATTTCAAAACGACAAGTTATAAGATTAGTTTTTAAAATAGTATATTTAATACATGATATATAGTTGTTTATTAATATAGGTTTCGTGTTTATAATAAATTTTAATTTTGAATCAAAAGTTATTGAACAATTATTATTATTTTTTTTTAATATATAAATTTCTCCAATTTGTCCAATTGAATTAATATCAATATCATTTATTAATATATTTGAATTATTACTTATATCAATTATAAAATTAGAATTATCATTTAAATTTATTTTAATATCATCATATTTTTGTTTTATAGTATTAAAATTAATTCTTAAACTTCCATCTATTATTGTAGTTTTTAAATTACTTTTTGATTCTCCTGTTTGAGTTATATTACCTTCTACGTGCAAAGGTGATATTGGTTCTTTAGTACCTATTCCTATGTAACTTCCAATGTGATATATATTATTTTTAATATTTTGTTTCCAAAAACTAAATTTATGATATAAATATAAAAATTTAAGTAATTTAATATTATCAAAATTATTTTTATTAAATAAATCAAATTTATCTTTTAATTCCTTAATAGATTGAATTATTAGACCTACTATATTTCCATAAGCTACTGTTTTAATACCTTTTTCTTCTTTAACAGCTTCAGGAATTACAGCTTCTACTTCTTGTGCTATTAAACCTAGATGTCTTCGTGCTGTATTTGGGTTTTCTTTAATATCTTTAATCATATTGTATGTTACGCCTCTAAGAGCAATTACTTTATCAAGAGCATTTTCTATAGTGTCAATATTTGTTTTAATTCTAGCATCTGAATAGGAAAATAAATTACCTTGAATTATTACATTACCTTCTAAATCAAACTCTTGTTTAATCATTCCGTCTCCATGAGTAAATATAATATTCCCTGATCCTTTTTTACAATTTATTCTTGTTCTCCCCAAGCTAGTTTGTAATAATGCATAATCAGTATTATTTCTATTATTTCTATGTGCAAAAACACCATTATATTCATTATCATCATAAATAATTGCACATTGTGTAGCAATACTACCACTAACATCTAATTCATAAATTGGTGAACTAATATTTATACCAACTTTTGAATTTGAAACATCAACAAAAAATTTATCACCATCTACAACTAAGTTTTTACTCAAATCTAATTGTCCGGCTATTCCGGTATCACCAGTCAAATAATCAACAATAAATTTATCAACATTAACAACTAAGTTTTTACTTAAATCTAATTGCCCGGCTATACCAGTATCGCCCGTCAAATAATCAACAACAAACTTATCAACATTAACAACTAAGTTTTTACTTAAATCTAATTGCCCGGCTATTCCAGTATCGCCCGTCAAATAATCAACAACAAACTTATCAACATTAACAACTAAGTTTTTACTCAAATCTAATTGTCCGGCTATCCCGGTATCACCTGTCAAATGATCAACAACAAACTTGTCAACATTAACAACTAAATTTTTACTCAAATCTAATTGCCCGGCTATCCCGGTATCACCTGTCAAATGATCAACAACAAATTTATCAACATTAACAACTAAGTTTTTACTCAAATCTAACTGTCCATGTATATTTACATTACCCGATGTATCAAAGAATATTTGATCATTAATATTTACATCGCCTTGTAAATTAGTATTACCTTCTACATATAAATTACCTATAATACTTAAATCAGATTTTTGTATAACTGCACCTACAATTGTTAAACTCCCTCCAATATAACAATTGCTAGAAATATCAGTATTACCGTTCGAATCAACTTTGAATGCATTATTATTAATTATTAAATTTTGTGATATATCTATAGTTCCCGCAACATGAACATTACCTGTATCATGATAAACAACAAACTTATCTGTATTAACAACAAAATTTTTACTTAAATCTAATTGTCCGGCTATTTCTGTATCACCGGTCAAATAATCAACAACAAACTTATCAACATTAACAACTAAGTTTTTACTCAAATCTAATTGCCCGGCTATTCCGGTATCACCGGTCAAATAATCAACAACAAACTTATCAACATTAACAACTAAGTTTTTACTCAAATCTAGTTGCCCGGCTATTCTGGTATCACCTGTCAAATAATCAACAACAAATTTATCAACATTAACAACTAAATTTTTACTCAAATCTAGTTGTCCGGCTATTCCGGTATCACCTGTCAAATAATCAACAACAAACTTATCAATATTAACAACTAAGTTTTTACTCAAATCTAATTGTCCGGCTATTCCGGTATCACCTGTCAAATAATCAACTATAAACTTATCAACATTAACAACTAAGTTTTTACTTAAATCTAGTTGCCCGGCTATTCCAGTATCACCTGTCAAATAATCAACAACAAACTTATCAACATTAACAACTAAATTTTTACTTAAATCTAACTGTCCAGCTATTCCAGTATCGCCAGTCAAATAATCAACAATAAACTTATCAACATTAACAACTAAATTTTTACTTAAATCTAACTGTCCAGCTATTCCAGTATCGCCAGTCAAATAATCAACAATAAACTTATCAACATTAACAACAAAGTTTTTACTTAAATCTAACTGACCGGCTATACCAGTATCACCTGTCAAATGATCAACAACAAACTTGTCGACATTAACAACAAAGTTTTTACTTAAATCTAATTGACCAGCTATTCCGGTATCACCTGTCAAATAATCAACTATAAACTTGTCGACATTAACAACAAAATTTTTACTTAAATCTAACTGACCTGCTATCCCAGTATCGCCAGTCAAATAATCAACTATAAACTTGTCGACATTAACAACTAAATTTTTACTTAAATCTAACTGTCCGGCTATACCAGTATCACCAGTTAAATGATCTACTATAAACTTATCAACATTAACAACTAAATTTTTACTTAAATCTAACTGACCTGCTATACCAGTGTCACCTGTAGAATTTTCAACTACAAATTTGTCGACATTAACAACTAAATTTTTACTTAAATCCAACTGTCCAGCTATTCCTGTATTACCAGTTGTTGAATTAACAACCATTTTTTTGTTACCAATAGTAAAATTTCCTGATAAATCTAAATAACCATTTATAACAGTATTGCCAGATGAAGAATAAACAATCATTTTTCTATCACCGACAACTAAATTACCAGATAGATCTAAATTCCCATTAATTTTAGTATTACCTGTTCTAGCAAACACAATATATTTGCCATTATTAATATTTAAATTACCAGTTAAATCAATATTACCTCCTACAATTAAATTACCTGTTAGAGCATCTAAAAGAATATTATTATTAACATTTATATTACCTGATGTATCAATAGCACCAATACTATTAATTTTAAATTGATCACCTCCAACGGAAAAGTTATTTACATTAATACCATCGTGAAAATAACCTGTTTTTGCTTCGACACTTTTTACTTGTAAATCTCCTAAAAAATCATATGTTATTTCATTATTAATAGGATTAAATATACCTCCTACATTATCCATAAATTGTTCTCTAGATAAATAGACTTTATCATTTGTTATTGTTGCAATATCTCTATTTGTAGATTCATATAAACGAAATTTTTTATCTTTAGCATTAAAACCGATAAAGCCTACTTGGGCGCTATTTCCTGCAGTGTTATTAAAATATTGGAATATTAAACCAACATCACCATTAGCAATTCTTTTACTAAAATACACCAATGGATCATTTATTTCTAATTTATTTGTTAAAATACTTGTAGTCGAATTTTGTTGATTAGAATCTAATGTAATATTACCAACTAATTTTATATTTGGTGCTAAAATATCTAATTCTGTTTGAGTATCTACAACAGTGATAGAATTTCGAATAAGAATAATATCTCCAGTGTTAAGCTCGTTTTGAAAAATACCTTTAAAAGCTTGTATTATATCTCCTTGTGTTACACCAGAACTTATATTACTAATTTCAGTTCTATCACTGCCTATGAATGATGTACTATTTATAATATTATTTGTTTCATCTATTATTATCCGGCGTGACATTCTATTAAAACATTTTATGATAAAAAATTATTAAAAATAAACATACTAAATTAAATTAAATTAATTATTAATATTTTTTTTCTACTAAATATTATTAATTATGAATAAATTTCAATTTAAATCGAGTAATAATAATCCTTTACAAATACCTATAAATGAAAATTATAAAGAAAAAATATTTAGTTTAGCTTCTTCACATGAACTATCTGAATTAGAAGATTTTATAACTACTAATAGTATTTCATTAAAACTTAAGAATGATAAAAATGAAACTATAACTCATGTTTTATTAAAAGGTGAAAGTACAATACTTGAAGATGAATTATTAAGATGTATGAAATTTTTGGTAGAAAGAGGTGCTCCAATAAGCAGCATTGATAGCTACTACTTAACACCTTTATTTATTTGCATAGAAAAGAAATACTCAAAAATATTTAAATATTTATTAGAGAAAGGTGCTAGTTTAGATATAAATACATACGATAATTTGAATATATTACATACAATTGCTAAACCTGAACATACAATATTTGATACAAAAAACGGTGGTATTCAAGATCTTATTCCAGAAAAGTTACCAAAAATAAAAATAGAAGGTTATAAGGAAGTTTATGAAAAAATAAATAAAGTTATCGCTATAGAGGATGCAGTGGCAGTGGCAGCGGCAGTGGCAGGACCAAGACCAAGACCAAGACCTGAACTTAGTCCAGCATTAATAAAAATAAATGAAGGCTTAGAAAAATTTAAAACGATAGCTAACCAGTTTTATTATGACAATGAAAGAGAAGATTTTAATAATATATTGTTAATAGAAGATTTTAAAAATACTGATGATATAGAACAAAAAAATGATTTATTTGGAAAATTAAAAGATCAATTGAAATATTTTTATGATGATACTGAAAATATTGACGAATATGAATTAAAAAACGAATTAGATCAACAAATACAAAATAATATTACCAATTTAAATAACGAGATTACACAAACAAAAATGCACCAATTAAATAATAATTTACTAAGTGCTATTAAAAATTTAGCTAGATCTTTAGAATTAAGCATCCACTACTTTTTTTTAAAAGATCCTGAAAATACATATATTGCTACTGACGTAGTAATAGCAATAGCTGAGAGTGCAAGAGAGCGGGCAGGAGCAGGAGCAGAAATAGCAGCTATTAATAATGCATTAACAAATACAACTGTAATGAGAGCAGCAATACAAGCGGTTAAAACTGCAACAATAGTAGCAAAAAAAGATAGAGATATTGGTACAAATATTGTTACTATAATTCAAAGAAGAGTAGTAAGAGTAGCAGCAGCAGCAAATCAAGGAGCAGGAGTAGGAGCAATGATAAATCCTATTCAGATAGCATCAAATGATATTGATCTAATAATATCAAATCGGCTTAAAGCTAATAATATACAAAATCAAGTACAAGCAGCTATTGTCCAACCACCATTAGTACGAATATTCCAACCTGTATTAACTAATGGCATAGTTAATGCATATATAGACAATGCTAATACATATGCAAGAAATGTAGTAAAAGAAGTTGCTCTAGTAAAAAGAGATATAAATAATGCATTTGTTATTGCTAATAATGCACTTGTTGCTGTATTACCACAAGTAAATCAAGTAAATCAAGTACAAGTAATAGTAATATTACAAACTGTTATACGAGCTGCTGTGTATGCAGCTGTTTATACGCAAAATAAAACAAATTTTCAACCTGCAGGAGGAGGACCAGTACTACCACAAGTAGCAAATCTACCTGCTATTTATACAGCTGTTATAGCAAGTGTACTAGCAGGTGTTCAACAAACTGTAAATATAAATCAAGAAGAAATACAAAGAGTATTATCAGATCCAGTAGTAGCGATTGAAGCAATAGTATTAGCAGCTAGAGAAGCTAGTAGAGCAATTAATAATCTAGATGTTGCTCTAGGTCAAGGAGTCGTAACACCTGAAATAATGGTAGAAGCTATAAGAGAAGCACTTGAAAATATAGAAGCAAGCAAAGATAATATTGACATAATTATAGCAATAGCTAAGAAAGCAAGAGAGCGGGCAGTTGCAGCTCAAGAAATAACAGCTATTAATACTGCATTAACAAATACATACGTAGTAAGAGCAGCTATACAAGCGGTTAACGCTGCAACAATAGTAGCAAAAAGAGAAAGAGATATTGGTACAGATATTGTTACTATAATTCAAAGAAAAGTAGTAACAGCTGCTGCTACTGCTGCTCAAGGAGCAGCAGCAATTGTGGTGTCACAATCAATTAATACAGTATCAAATGATATTGTTATATTAATATTAAATCCACGAGATCAAGCAGCTATTGATAAAGCTAATAATATAGAAAATGAAGTACAAGTAGCTATTGTCCAACCACCATTAGTAGGAATATTCCTACCTATATTAACTAGTGTTGGAGTTAGTGCATGTATAAACACTGCTATTAGACATGCAATAAATGTAGTAAAAAATGTTGCTCTAGTAAAAAGAGATATAAATAATGCAATAAGAACAGCACTGGGTTTAGTACAACCAGTAGATCAAGTACAAGTAATAGCAATATTACAATCGGCTATACGAGCTGCTGTGTATGCAGCTGTTTATACGCAAAATAGAACAAATTTTCAACCTGCAGGAAGAAGACCAGTACTACCACAAGTAGCAAATCTACCTGCTATTTATACAGCTGTTATAGCAAGTGTACTAGCAGGTGTTCAACAAACTGTAAATATAAATCAAGAAGAAATACAAAGAGTATTATCAGATCCAGTAGTAGCAATTGAAGCAGTAGTAAGTGCAGCAGGTGTAGTTTCTAGAGTCATTAATAATATACCAAATATACTAAATATAGAAGTAAAAACTATAATAGCAGCTTTAAAAGAAGCATTAAGACAACCACAAATTATACCCCAAAATTTTAAAAATAATGATTATAATGAATTAATAAAATCATATAAATTAATAAATATACCTCAAAAATATATTAATTATAATATACCATATAATTATATAAATATTAATATTAAAGAATCAGTTGATCTAATTAATTATAAATTACCAGAAGGCGATAGAAGTTACTGTATTGATTATTTTAATTTACTGTATACGTTTAACGAATATGTAAAAGATAATTATAATCCAATAATTATAAATAATGATATATTTACATTATATCAATGTATCCAACAAATTTATAAATATAATTATATTATTTACATATTTGAAAAAGAAAAAGAAAAAATATTGAGATTAAAAGATAGTTATATTACTAATATTAATAATAATATTAATTTAAAAAAAACAATTAATGAATTATTTGACAATAATTATGATGAATTCGTAAATAATATTAATTTAATAAGAGAACAATTAGAAAAGATAAAAAAGTTAGCAAATGATTATATTGATAATTATAATAAATTAAATGGTTATGAAAAATATAAAAATCCAGATGGAAATAATATAAAAATAGGTATATATCCAAAAATAGAATTTCCAACTGAAATTAAACATACATTAGGTGACGAAAATGCTATAATTGCAAAATGTAATAAGAATTATATCACATATAATGAGAATAAAAATGATTTTTTCCATAATTTTGTATTATATTTTCAAGATATTGGTGTTTATAATAATCTACTTCCACCACCACCTGAAATTGATACTTTATTAAATAGTATTCCACAACCAATTGATTATAATATTGATATAACAAATTATGAAACAAATATTATTGACAAAGCCTATAAATTATATTTTTACGATTCTAGATATTTAAAATTAGAAAAACAAAAAATAATAACAGAATTATTATCTGATCCAGAAATATCAGTAATTAATATACCAAAATATGAATATTATAAAGGTGAAATTGCAAATAATTTTAATAATATAATAAAAAATATGATTTTAAATGAAATATTAGAAGAAAAATTTAATAGTTTTTTAGTAATGGAAATTAATAAATTTTTTATCTTAAATATATCAACATTAACACCTAATTTAGAATACAAACATGAAATAATACAACCAAATTCTATTAATATTTTATCAAAATTAACTGATTTTAATTTTCGAAATATTTTAATTCCTAATTATGAATTTAAAAATAATAAATTCTTATCTATAACTAAAAATAGATTTTTAAAATGCATATTATACTTTGATACAAATTACTTTAAACAAACTAATTTAAAAGAATTAAAATATTATAAAGATAATAAATTTATTGAACAAATACAAGCATCAAAATTAAAAACACTATTAGACAATTATGATATCAAAGGTTGGACGCCTATTTATTATGCTATTGATGGTAATAATTATAAAGTAATAAATAAAATGTTATCTATAAGAAAAGAAATATTAACACATCATGATCATAAAAAAATATCACCTATTAAATTATGTATTAATAAACAATTACAACATTTAAATTATTTATTAGATGAAGACAATAATATACATTTTTTAAATAATTATATAGATATGTTAAGAAATGAATTAAAAATCAATAATGTATTAATACCTTTAAATATAAATGCTGTGTTTATCATTACATTATTTATACAAAATAATATATTCAATAAAGATCAAGTTTTACCAGCTGATATAAATAATTTAGAGAATAATAATTCTAAAAAAAAACAAATAAATAGAGAATATAATAATATAAGAAAAACTCGACATGATAAATTTAATAATAGTGATGATAAAATAAATAATGAATTAGATAAAATTAAGAGAGAATATACTAAAAAAGATAATCTAGATTATAACTATGCGGATGCGGATGAAAATAACGAAATATTAAAGAAATATTATAAAAAAGCAAAAGATTTAGAAAACAAAGATTTTGGATTATACGGAACATATTGGAATAAAACAAAAAAATATGATGATTTAATACATATAAAAAATTCAAAAAACTTTAAAACAAAATTAGAAGAATTAATAAATTTAGAAACAAACAATACATTTCAGAAATCAAATATACAAACACAAATAGATAATTTAACTTCAATAAAGAATAAATTAGAACATTATTTAAGTTTCATAAATATTAGATTTAATGCTAATAAAAATAATGCTTATGACGTATTTTTAAATAAAATTTATGTTCATGTATTAGCTAATATTATTGGAGTAGATTTTTATCTTAGAATGGAAGAATTAATAATACATAATTATATTAGTTTAAATATTGTTATTAATGATACAGTAAAAGAACAATTGAGAATATTAAATAAATTATTAATAAATAATAAATTAGACGATATTAATATTAATTATTTGTATATAACAGCAGAAAAAAATCCAGAATTAGTTTTAAAGGATAAAATAAAAGAAATTTTAAAAAGTATTTTTGTAGCTGATGACATCGAAATAATAAATATATTTGAAACCAAAGTATATCCTAACTATAAAGAATTATATAGAATAACATATAAATATTTACAGATGTTTATTTCTAATTATCATAAATTTATTTATAATCAATATCATGGATTGGAAATATTATTATTATTATTAGATAAATTAGAATAAATTTCTTCATAAATTTCTAATGTATATGAATGTTCCATTGAACCAAAATTAAATAACTCTCCTGTAGGATCATAAAAAACAAATTCTAAATCAGATAAAGTATTTATTGGTTCTTTAAAATATTCTCCTAATTGTATAAATTGATTATACATTATAGTCCCGGGATCACCAGCTAATAATAGTTTTGCAAATACACCGTCTATATTACCAGTAGTGTATGAAGATTCTTTAAATATAGGGGAACACATTAAAATATAATTATCACCACTTAAATTAATAGTATTAGTAATATTCCTATCTAATATATCATTTTCATATGGCGTGTCATTAGTTATTATAGTAGTATAATTGGTTATTGAAGTTGGTTTCCCAATATCTTTAAAACCTAGTATATTGCCTAATGTATATGGTCTGTCAAATAATAAACGAAATTTTAAAGGATAAGTAATTAAAACAACTGTTCCTCCATTTGTGATATCATTTTGTACAGTACTAGCAGTATATCTTGGTAATTTTACTTCATAAGTGTTTCTATCTAATATTCTTTCAATATTAAATGTTGAGTTTAATATTGAATCTGGAACATTATTAGTCGATGTAGCGTTTGATATTGTTATTTCATCATTTATATTTAAATTATGATTAGGATGATAAATTCTTAATCGATTAAAACCATCGTCAAAAGTATGGTTAGATAAAGTTAATGGTTTACTAATTGTTAATCTTTGAAGAAATTTTATAGTAAATAAATCATTTTGAGAGTTAATATCTATTACTGGTAAATTATATGTATAATACAACATTTCATTATTATTAATATTTAAATTATATATATTTGTAATAGGTCTAATAACTTTACTAATTTGTTTTGTTAGTTCAGTAATTAAAGTGTTTAATGTATAATTACCAGGTGTAATTTCAATACTATATAAATCTTCACCATCTTCTAAAATTTGCCAAAACAACATATTATTTTTTTTATTAAATGGATAATTTTTAATAACTCTTTCTGTATTTGGGAATTCTGTACTTATTAATCTAATTCTATTAACATTGTAAAAAGTTTTTTTCAAATTTATTTTATAATAATTATTATCTGGATACCCTTCAATAAAATCTAAAACTTGAGAAACCCAAATATTACTACCACCTAATACATCTGTTAATATTGCTTTGTCTGTAACTTGTATTTCATAATAATCAGAATTTACAATATTATAAATAATATGATATCCATTTATTTGTAAAGCTGTTCTTGGATAATTTGCATTAATTTGATTAATTTGTATTCCTGCTAATTGTATAAAATTAATATATATAGATGACAAAGAGTATTCGTAATCTTGCGAAACTTTTGTTGAAATTTTAATATAATAATAATCATTACTTGGGTTTTCTGTTTTATTTCTAATAAAATATATATTATGTTGAGTATTTAATTCATTAACAGGTATATTTAATAATGTTCTTTTATCATTTAAATTACCTATTATGTTTGATAATTTTATAGTAATTGAATTATTATTAAGATTATTATTAAGATTATGATTTTTATGATTAATTCTAATATATTCATTATCTTTGGTAAATGTCAAACCATTAATTATACTAATAACATCAGGTTGTACTCCTTGTAAAATAATTTTATCTTCTTTTTGAAAATTATGATTAGAATGATATATTTTAATTATATTACTATTATTTGTAAAATATAATGGATTATTTGTTAAATATGTTATTTTATTACTTATTATGTTTTTAGATTCAATATTTCTATATCTACTATCAATATTTATTCTGGTAATATTTTTATTAAAATTTAAATTAAAATTTAAATTATTTTTATTTATATTTTGTACTTGATTCGAATTTATTTTATTTTTATTTTTACTCATATAATATTTTGTATTTAAATTATTATTATCTTCTTGTAATTCTTGAAAATCCATTATAATATTAATATAAAAAAATATATTTAAATAATTTTTTTTTTATTATATATTATATAATATATATAATGTCTGATCTTCAATTTAAAAACACCAATATTATGGATAGCCCTTTAGATAGTGTAAATAATATTTTATCTCTCGAAGGTGGTGGAAAACGTTGTGATGGTTTAGAAGGTGGAAAACGTAAAAAAGCTTCCAAAAAATCTAGCAAATCTATGTTAGAAGGCGGAAAACGCAAAAAAGCTTCCAAAAAATCCAGCAAAAAATCTAGCAAACGTGCTAGCAAATCTATGTTAGAAGGCGGAAAACGCAAAAAAGCTTCCAAAAAATCCAGCAAAAAATCTAGCAAACGTGCTAGCAAATCTATGTTAGAAGGTGGAAAACGTAAAAAAGCTTCCAAAAAATCCAGCAAAAAAGCTTCCAAAAAATCCAGCAAAAAATCTAGCAAACGTGCTAGCAAATCTATGTTAGAAGGTGGAAAACGTAAAAAAGCTTCCAAAAAATCCAGCAAAAAAGCTTCCAAAAAATCCAGCAAAAAATCTAGCAAACGTGCAAGCAAATCTATGTTAGAAGGTGGAAAACGTAAAAAAGCTTCCAAAAAATCCAGCAAAAAAGCTTCCAAAAAATCCAGCAAAAAAGCTATGCATGGAGGTGCTGTTGCTATGGAACTTGAAGGTGGAAAACGTAAAAAAGCTTCCAAAAAAGCCAGCAAAAAATCCAGCAAAAAATCCAGCAAAAAATCCAGCAAAAAAGCTATGCATGGAGGTGCCGTTGCTATGGAACTTGAAGGTGGAAAACGTAAAAAAGCTTCCAAAAAAGCCAGCAAAAAATCCAGCAAAAAATCAAGCAAAAAAGCTTCCAAGAAATCCAGCAAAAGAGCTAGCAAATCTATGTTAGAAGGTGGAAAACGTAAAAAAGCTTCCAAAAAAGCTTCCAAAAAATCCAGCAAAAAAGCCAGCAAATCTATGTTAGAAGGTGGAAAACGTAAAAAAGCTTCCAAAAAAGCTAGCAAAAAAGCCAGCAAAAAAGCCTACAAATAAATGAAATATATAGAATATTTTTTTTATTTTATAACTAAAAATAAAAAAAATTGAAATAATTTAAAATAATAATAATAAGTTTAAATATTAATAACTAAAATTATGCCTCCTAAATTAAAATCAGTAGAAGAGAAATATCAAAAATTAACTCAAATAGAACACATATTAAAAAGACCAGATACATATATTGGTGATACAACGCTTCAAAAAGAAAAACAATATATTTATGAAAATGATAAAATTATAAAAAAAGAAATAGTTTATCCACCTGGTTTGATGAAAATATTTGATGAAATTTTAGTTAATGCAAGGGATCATTATATAAATGATCCTACTTGTGATACTATTAAAATAACAATTGATATATCACAAAATGAAATTTCTGTAATGAATAATGGTAAAGGAATTGATGTAGAAATGCATCAAGAACATAATGTATATGTTCCAGAATTAATATTTGGACATTTGTTAACATCTACAAATTACGACGATACTGAGAAAAGAACAACAGGAGGAAGAAATGGTTATGGTGCTAAACTAACTAATATATTTTCTACATTTTTTAGTATTGAAACTGTAGATGGTAATAGAAAAAGAAAATATTATCAAGAATTTAAAAATAATATGGGAGACAAACACGAACCTGTTATAACTGAATTAAAAGCTCGCCCTACAACATTTACAAAAATTGTTTTTAGACCTGATCTTAATAAATTTAATCTTGAAAATCTTACACCAGATATTGTTTCATTGTTAACTAGACGAGTATATGATATTGCAGGAATGCATCCTAAAATCAAAGTATATTTTAATGATAAAAAAATAGAATCAAATAATTTTAAAAAATATATTAATTTGTATGATTTTGGAGAATTTCAAATTGAACGTTTAGATGTTAATTATGATGAAACAACAGAAAAAGATAATGATACAGATTCAGTATCGTCTAATAAAGAAAAGAAAGATGAATTTATATACGAGGAAATTAATGATAGATGGAAAGTAGCAGTAATGTATCATCCTACATATGGTCACGAAGCTATCTCGTTTGTGAATGGAATTTGTACATATAATGGCGGTAATCATGTCGATTATGTAGTTAATAATATTATTGATAAATTAAAAACAATAATTACAAAAAAACATAAAGATATTACTTTTAAACCACAAATGGTTAAAGATAATTTGATAATTTTTATCGATTCAGTTATTGAAAATCCATCATTCACAAGCCAAACAAAAGAAACACTAAAGACAAAAGTTTCAGAATTTGGTTCAAAATGTGAATTATCAGACAAATTTATTAAAAAATTTTCTGTAACTGGTATTTTTGATCAAATTTTAATGATGGCTAAAATTAAAGATCAAGCTATTCTTAAAAAAACAGATGGTAAGAAGACAACAAAAATATTAGGTTATCCAAAATTAGAAGAATGTAGTTTAGCAGGTACAAAACGTTCGAATGAATGTAAATTAATTTTAACAGAAGGAGATAGTGCTAAAAGTATGGTAATGTCTGCTCGTAATGTAATCGGATCAGAAAAATATGGTATTTTCCCATTACGTGGTAAATTGCTAAATGTTAGAGAAGCAAATCCTAAACAACTATTAGAAAATGAGGAAATAACTGCTATTAAGAAAATTTTAGGATTACAACATGGTAAAGATTATAAAGACACTAGTGATTTAAGATATGGAGGTATTATTTTACTAACAGATCAGGATTCTGATGCTTTTCATATTAGAGGATTGCTTATTAATGCGATCCATTATATGTGCCCTTCGTTAATCAATTTAAATACATTTATCACTTGTTTAAATACTCCAATTGTAAAAGCAATTAATTCTAAGACAAAAAATACTATTTCATTTTATAATTTAATAGAATATGAAGAATGGAAAAATGACAATAATATCAAAGATTATAATATTAAGTATTATAAAGGGTTAGGTTCGTCAAATAAATCAGAAGCATGTGAATATTTCGATAATATTGAAGACAAGCTAGTATATTATACTACTACAGAAGAAGATTATCCAACAGTTGTTAAAAAATTATATAATGATCCAGTATTAGAAGCTATAACTCTAGCTTTTCAGAAAAACAGAGCAGATTGTAGAAAGAAATGGTTATTGAATTATGATCAAAATAAGGTTATAATTAATAAAGATAAAAAGGTTTCAATTCCACATTTTATTCATAATGAATTGATCCAATTTTCAAACTATGATAATATTCGTTCTATTCCTAGTATTTGCGATGGATTTAAACCAGTTCAAAGAAAAATTTTATATGGATGTATTAAAAAAAAACTATTTAATCCCAAAGATGAATTAAAAGTTTCACAATTATCTGGTTATATTTCTAGTTTAACCAGCTATCACCACGGTGAAACGTCTATGATGATGTCAATTATTAATATGGCTCAGAATTTTATTGGATCGAATAATATTAATCTTTTGTTTCCTTCTGGTCAGTTTGGAAGCAGAGTAATGTTAGGTTCAGATCATGCTTCTCCGAGATATATTTTTACATATCTTAATAAAGTAACTAGATCTATTTTTAGAGAAGAAGATGATATTATATTAAAATATTTAAATGACGATGGAGTTTTTATTGAACCAGAACATTTTTATGCTATTATTCCGATGATATTATGCAACGGTTGCACAGGTATTGGTTCTGGATTTTCAACAGAAATTGCATGTTATAACCCTTTAGAGATTGTAGATAATCTTAAAAATATGATGAAAGGAGAATATGAGCCAAATGAACCGACTAAATTAAAACCATGGTATAATAAATTTAAAGGTAAAATAACTGATAATGAATTTTATGGAGTATATGAAGTTATAGATGATAACAAAGTAAAAGTTACTGAATTACCAGTAGGGATGTCTATTCAAAAATATAAAGAAATTCTAGAAAAGCTATTAGAAAAAGGTGATTTTGTAACAAACTATTTTAATAGCAGTTCGGATGAAGATATTGATTTTTTAATCACATTTAAAAATAATATTAAATCAGAAGATTTGTACAAGAAATTAAATTTAATTACTAAATACAGTGTTAACAATCAACATTTGTTTAATAATAAAGGCATGATTAAAAAATATACTATTGAAGAAATATTTAAAGAATTTTATCATTTCCGTATTCAAAAGTATCAAGAACGCAAGGATGAATTATTAAGACATTTAGAACATGAGTTAAAAGTATTAAAATATAAAATATTATTCATTCAAAATATTTTAGATAATATTATTATCATTCATCGCAAACGTAAAGACGAGATTATTAATAAATTAGTTGAACTTGAATTCCCAGAACTTGCTAATGATGTTGATGGATCACCTAGTTATGATTATTTAACTAATATGTCTCTCTTTTCACTTACTCAAGATAAAATTGAAGAACTTGATAATAAATATAAAAATAAACAAGATGAGATTGAAACTATAAAAAATACTACAGTATTCGAATTTTGGACTAAAGAATTAGATGAATTTGTAGTTGAATATAATAAAATGTTAAAAGTAATTGAAGAAAATAAACAAACTAATAAAAAAATCATAGTTGTTAATAAACCAGTAAAAACAACTAAAACAAAAGTAAAGAAATAGATATAAAATTTTTATTATTTTATTTTTTTAGCTAATGCTGTTTTAGCTGCTGACAATAAAGCAGCTTTTTTATTATTAGTAGATCCTAAAACAGCATTAGCTACTGATAAAGCAGCTTGTTTATTATTAGTAGATCCTAAAACAGCATTAGCTACTGATAAAGCAGCTTGTTTATTATTAGTAGATCCTAAAACAGCAGTAGCTGCTGATAAAACTGCTTTTTGATTATTACCAGTTGCTAAAGATGCTTTAGCTGGTATTAAAGCAGTTTTATTAGCAGTTGGTGCTAAAACAGTTTTACCAGCTGGTTTAGGACTATTATCAAACAAACTAGTAACACTACCAGCTAGATTTTCTGTAAAATTTGTGGCATTTTTTGTAATATTTTCTGCAATTTTTGCAGGTTGGTCTAAAATCCCATCAATTTGTTTTTTAATAGTGTTTTCTAATACTGGTTTTATTTTCTCAATTTCTGTTAATAATGTTTTAATAATAAATTCACTAATATTTTTAGATATACCTGCAGATATCCCACCTTCTAAATTTTTAATAATTTTATTATTTAATCTATCTTTAATTTTATTAGTTAAAATACTATCACCTCCTGATTGATTTTTTGATAATAAATAACAGACTAATAAACGCTCAGTATTATTTAATTTATTTTTACCACCTATTTGTGTATTCTTTTTAATTTTATAATTGTAATAATCATTTTCAAATCTTTGAATACTTCTTAATTCATCACTATTTAAACTAATATTATCTAATGAATCGCTATTTGACATAATATAATTATAATAAGAAATAAATTTATTATTATATTAAAAAAATTTCTAATAGATGATTAATTATTCTGTTTGAATTATTTATTCCACCTATTTATGTATTTTTTTTAAATTTTATAATTAATTTATTTAAATATTTTTTTATTTAGATTAATATTTTCTAATGATTTACTATTTGATATAATATGATTATATAAAGTTAAATAATTATATATTTTTTATTTTTTGAATAAATTAAAAAAATATAAAAAAAATAATTTAATAATATTAGATATAAGACTAAATATATTTATACTTTCACATTTTTTAGATTCTAATAATTCACTTGGACAAGCTAAACCATTATTTTTAGCTTGATTTATTATTGTATATGTTCTGATTTGTGTACCAATTTTTGCATTACAATCAGACCAATTAGACCAATTACCAGAACAATCAACATTACAAATATTTGTTTCTAATAATTCACTTGGACAAGCTAAACCATTATTTTTAGCTTGATTTATTATTGTATATGTTCTGATTTGTGTACCAATTTTTGCATTACAATCAGACCAATTAGACCAATTACCAGAACAATCAACATTACAATTATCAGATTCTAATAATTCACTTGGACAAGCTAAACCATTATTTTTATGTTCATATATTATTTTATATGTTCTAATTCTATTTCTTGTGCCTGTATTTGTACTACAAT